>ERZ795056.188-NODE-188-length-84281-cov-7.055256_pt1 | contig 84281 bp, 93 predicted proteins | sample MGYA00375140_ERZ795056 | MGnify/ENA primary metagenome ERZ795056 (study PRJEB30185, sample SAMN05720227) | activated sludge metagenome | isolation source: Anaerobic digester | place: USA | collected 2015-03-09 ...
ATATGCGATGGAAGTACATCGACGTCAAGGATATTTCCTTCGCCGAGGATCATACATCTTTCTATAGTATTTTCAAGTTCGCGTACATTACCGGGCCAATCGTAATCATATAAAAGTTTAAGAGCGCGTTTTGAAAAGCCGTTTACGTTTTTACCGAATTTTTTATTAGTTGTATTAAGGAAATGGTCTAACAAAACAAGAATGTCGCTTCTTCTTAAACGAAGCGGCGGAATTATTATCGGGAAGGAGTTCAACCTGTAATAAAGGTCTTCTCTGAAATCCTTCGACTCGACCGCTTTCTTCAAATCGCGGTTGGTTGCAGATATAATTCTAACATCGCATTTAATTAATTCCGTACCACCAACTCGTTCAAACTCTCTTTGTTGAATCACCCTCAGTAGTTTAGCTTGAAGCGTCATTTCAAGGTCTCCGATTTCATCCAGGAAAAGAGTTCCGCCGTTAGCAACTTCAAACTTACCGAGTTTCTTCTGGTAAGCCCCGGTGAACGAGCCTTTTTCATGCCCGAACAACTCGCTTTCAAGAAGTTCCCGCGGAATAGACGCACAATTAACCACAACAAACGGTTTCTCTTTTCTAAGCCCGTTATAGTGAATTGCCCTTGCAATTAATTCTTTACCCGTTCCGCTTTCACCGTAAATTTGAACCGTGATATCGTTATTCAAAACTTTGGAGACAAGTTTAAACACATCCTGCATTTTACCGTCTTCAGACACAATGTTATCAAAGCTGTACTGCTTTTTTACATTCTCTTTTAGGTTGTGAAGTTCCCTATTGAGGTCATAATTCTTAATTGCATTTTTAATCGCAGGCTCAAGCCTTTGAGTATCAATCGGTTTCGGAAAATAGTCGTAAGCGCCGTACCGCAAAGATTCAAGTGCAACTTCGATCCTTCCCTGTGCAGAAAGAATTATAACCGGGAGATCTTCGTCATACTGCTTTACACGCTTCAGCACTTCAAGACCGTCAAGTCCGGGAAGCATAATATCAAGTAAAATCAGATCCGGTTTTAAGTGTAAATTTTTAACAACATCTTCGCCGTTACCAAATACTTCGGTTTTATAACCCCACTTATCTTTAACCCAATAAGTTAAAAGCCGGGAAATAGCAACTTCATCATCTACGATAAAAACCAATTTATTCAAAACGTACCTTTCTTTATAATTTTGGCAATTTAATTACTACTGTCGTACCCTGTTTTTCTTCACTAATAATAGTAATAAAACCTTTGTGAAGATCAACTATTTGTTTTGCAATAGCAAGCCCCAGCCCGGTTCCCGGAGTTTCTGTACCGGGTCTGTTCACTTTATAAAACTTTTGAAAAATAAACGGGAGGTCTTTTTTCGGAATTCCCGCACCTGTATCGCTTACTATTATTTCAACGTCTTTATTCATAACGCGTGCATAAACAGCTATCCTCCCTTTTTCGAAAGTAAACTTAACCGCATTATCAATAATGTTTTCAAAAATCTGCTCAATACGCTCTTTGTCGCCGAGAATCATTACCTCTTCATTTGGAAGTTCATAGGAGAAGAAGATTGATTTTTCATTTGCCTTTTTGTTAAAAATCTTTATTACCGGGTCAAGAACCTCTGCAAGATTAAACTTCGTTTTGTTAAGGGTAATTGAACCCCGCTCTATCTTTGAAATATCAAGTACGTCGTTAATCAAGTTGGCAAGCCGTTTCGCTTCGTTCAGGATAATTGAATTGAATTCACTTCTCATTGATTCGGGCATATCTTTATCCGATTCAATTGTTTCTGCAAACCCGATTATAGATGCAAGCGGCGTTCGGAGTTCATGAGAAATACTTGATACGAATTCATTTTTAAGGCGGTTTAATTCCTCTAATACGGAGATTTTATGTCTCGCTCTATCTCTTTCAAGTGCTATCAAGCGATTGGCTTCAATTAGTTTCCCGTTAAGCTCATCGATTTTATCCCGGTTCTCTTCAAAATAAGAAATATCCCTTCCGAAACCTACAACACCAACCATTACATTTTTTTCATAAACCGGCTGTACTCTCATCTCCAAAAGGATTTTCTTTCCCAGCTTGCTTAAAAAAGTCCATTCACATTTTTTTGAGGTTTCTTTTTTCAATATCTCGGCAAAAGAAAGGGCTATTTGCGACTTCAAATTATTCGGGACAAAATCCATTATATGTCTGCCGATCATTTCTGCCGGGATGTACTCAAGAAGTAACGCACCGCTTGAATTAACCGATGTAAAATTTCCATTACCATCAAGAATAAAAATAAGGTCGTCCGCTGTTTCAAAAATGCTCCTCAACTTGCTTTCCGATCTTTGAAGCAGCAGCCTGTTGTTATATTCATTCGTAATGTCGTGAATCCTGCCGTCAATACTTACTACTCTCCCGTTTTCAAATACAGGGATAGAGTAATTTTCTATCCACTTTTCGTTTCCATATTTGTCCGTTATTTTAACTTCCAGTCTCCCTTTAACACCGCCAAACAACGATTGGACGTAAGGTTTTACCTTTGAGAATTCCGGAGGAGCAATTACCCGGAATGATTTCAACGGATTTTCATACAATTCATTTTTCTTCAAATTGGTTAGCCGTTCAAGGTCACCCGTAATAAATTTAAACTTCTTTTTCTTAACTGAATAAGAATAGATTATTGCTTCAACGCGGTTCACCGTTTTTAATAAAAGTTCGGTCTCCCCGGATTGTAAGGAGCTTAGTTCGCTCCACAATTCACTTATCCAACTTGAAACAATTTCTTCATTTGGTTTGGATACGTTTTTTTTAGTCTTTCCCGTAAAAGAAAAAAGTAAAACAAACAGCTCTTTCTCTCCATAGTTATCTTCCACAGAGATTAAGTGCTTAAGTTTTAATGATTCAAACTTAAAGTTGTTATTAAACTGTCTGGCACTCGAAATGAATTTTAAGTCAACCGCCGGGTTTGATAGAACTTCAATTACCGGGTTTAACTTATAGCTATTCTCCTTCTCTTCAAAATAATCTGCAGCAACCCGGTTTTCATTTTCCCGGTTCAATACAAGAAGTCCCGCTTCTGCGCGTAATGTAAACGCAGCAATATCCAGGAGTAGCTTATAATTATTTCTGTTCATTTGTAAGGAATAGATGCTATTTGTTTAATATTGAGAAATACTATCTTTTTAACCGAAAAATAAGATTTAAATTCTCATTATAAAACACAAAACGGGAAATAGTTTTAACCGTAAGTAGATTTCTAACAGCGGCAGCCACAAATACAATGAAGAAAAGACGTTTTTATTCCATTTACCCTTAATAACCGGTTAGTAAACTAAAACGAAAATCATTATTTTGGAAACCAAATTGAAAGAAATTTTTCTACAAAAAAAATGAACAATAAACAGAGTGTTGCAGTAATTGCTTTAAGCGGGGGCTTGGATAGCTGCGTTACGGCTGCTATTGCATCACGGCATTTTGAACTCGCACTTGCTCATTTCAATTACGGACAAAGAACTGAAAAACGGGAGTTGAAAGCATTCAACGACATAGCCGATTATTACAAAGTTGATAAACGGCTCGTAATAAATTTTTCTCACTTTGCTAATATCGGCGGCTCTTCTTTAACGGACAACAGCATCGAAATTGAAGAAGCGGATTTGTTAAATAAAGAAATTCCTAATTCATATGTCCCTTTCAGAAATGCGAACATTTTAACTGCATGTGTAAGTTGGGCGGAAGTTATTGAAGCTTCGGCTGTTTTTATCGGAGCCGTTTATGAAGATGCAAGCGGATACCCGGACTGCCGTCCCGAATTTTTTAGTGCATTTGAAAAAATGACTGACCTCGGTACAAAACCCGGGACAAAAATTAAAATCGAAACACCGATAATCAATTTGTCCAAAGCAGAGATTGTAAAAAAAGGAGTTGAATTGAATGCACCGCTTCATTTGACCTGGTCATGTTATAAAAGCGAAGACCTTGCCTGCGGAGTATGCGACAGTTGTGCGTACCGGTTGCGAGGTTTTCAATCTGCCGGCGTTGAAGACCCGATTGCTTATAAAGAAAAACCAAATTATTTTTTAATTTAAAACCGGAGTTCAATAATGAGTCAGTATATCACTGAACAACTAAAAACTGATGAATTAGTTTACGCGATAAACGTATGGGACGTACAACAATTAGCCAAAGAAAGGATAGGCAGAGAACTAGACTTTTACGAAATGCACACTGTTAAAAAAGGAATCGAATGGGGATTTTTTGATTGGTTTGTTGTTGTTAATGTTGCAATTGATGAAGCAATTAGAGTGAATCAACAGAATAACGAATTATAGTTATGTTTAACAAAACTAGTTTTTTTTTAGGTGATGCCAAAGAGGTTGTTCAAAATTTTGAATCTAATTCTATAGACTTAATATTTACCTCACCACCTTATGCTGATAGAAGAAAAAATACCTATGGAGGAATCAAACCAGAAGAATATGTTAGTTGGTTTCTTCCAATTAGCGAACAACTTTTCAGAGTTTTAAAGCCTACTGGTTCATTTATTCTTAATATTAAGGAAAAAGCCGAAAAGGGGGAAAGACACACTTATGTGCTAGAACTTGTTTTGGCTTTAAAAAAACAGGGATGGCTTTGGACTGAAGAGTTTATATGGCACAAAAAAAATTCCTATCCGGGCAAATGGCCTAACCGCTTCAGGGATTCATGGGAACATTTGTATCAATTCAACAAATCCAGACATTTCAATATGTATCAGGACGAAGTTAGAGTTCCGATTGGAAACTGGGCTAATGGACGATTAAAGAATTTGAGTGAGACAGATAAAACCCGTGATAACGCCAGAAACAAAAGTGGTTTCGGAAAGAATGTATCTAACTGGTTGGGGAGGGAACTCGTTTATCCAACAAATGTGATTCACCTTGCTACTGAATGCAGTAACAAAAACCATAGCGCAGCATTTCCGGATGAATTACCCGAATGGTTCATTAAATTATTTACCAAAGAAAAAGATACAGTATTAGACCCATTTATGGGTTCAGGGACAACGGTAATTGTTGCGAAAAAAATGGGAAGAATTGGAATCGGAATTGAAATAGTTGAAGATTATTATAAATTGGCAGATGAACAATTGAATCAAATCAAGCACAATTTATTTGTAGCAGAATCAAAGGTAAAATATGGAAAAACTAAAATTAGAAGACGTAAAGAAATATATTGAAGGAAATATCGGAGATTTCCACGAGTCAAGAATTAAGTCTTTAAAAGAATTAAAACTTTCAAAGATTCTTCTTAAAAAGAACCCGTATTTATTCAAAGCAAAAAATATTCTTACAACAGAAAAATTCGTAGAAAGTTTAGTCCAAGCATACATCTCATCTCAAGAAGAAACTTTATTCGGCAGTTTTCTCGAAAAACTTGCTATTTTTGTTTGTAACAAGGCTTACATGGGGAAAAAATCTTCGGCAGAAGGATTAGACTTAGAATTTGAAAAGGATAGTATTATTTATATTGTAACAGTTAAGTCAGGTACAAATTGGGGAAATGCTGACCAAGTCGCAAAGATGAAAGAAAACTTTAGAAAGGCAAAACAAAGATTAAGATCAAATGCCAAAAGAAGACCGATTGAAGCAATAAATGGTTGCTGTTATGGAAGAGTGATTAAAACGGATAAAGGTGAATACCAAAAGATTGCAGGTCAAAAATTTTGGACGTTCATTTCCGGTAACGAGAACTTATATACGGACATAATAGAACCACTTTCTTATAAAGCTAAAGAAAGAAGCAGGGAATATGAAATTGAATATTCTAAGCAGATAAACATTTTCAGCTTACAATTTGCGAAAGAGTTTTGCGAAGATGGGTTAATAAATTGGAACAAAATTGTTCAATTCAATTCTGGAGAGAAAAAAACGAAGGTAGATATATGAAATCAAAACTAAAACTACTTGAAACATTTCCGAATCCGAAACCGGATAGGGATTATATTATTCAACACGTTGCACCCGAATTTACTTCCGTCTGCCCCAAAACAGGACAACCGGATTTTGCAACTATTATCCTGGATTATATCCCGGACGAGCTTTGTATTGAGTTAAAATCACTTAAAATTTATTACAATTCGTTCCGTAATGACGGGATATACTTTGAAAGCGTTACAAACAAAATACTCGACGACCTTGTTGAAGCTGTAAAACCGAGAGCAATGAGAATTACAGCCGAGTTTAATGTACGCGGCGGTATTTCTTCAATTATTGAAGCAGAGTATTATCATCCCGATTATAACGAAGATAATCTTAAATAAACCAACTAATGAAAAATATAACCGAGTTAAAGAAATCATTCAAAGAAAAGCAGACGCGGCTTTTCAACGTGCAGGATATTCTTGCCGACGCATATAAATTTTCTATCACTTATAGTATTACTATCGAACAATTGATAAGAGACCTTACGAAGGGGAATGCCCTCCCGTTCGTAATTGCTTCTTGCGGAAGTTTCAGCCGAAGGGAGCTTTCTCCTTATTCGGATATTGATGTTATGTTTATTGTCGATTCTGTAGAGAAAGCGGAAAACGAAATTCAAAAAATTGTAACGGGCTTGTGGGATACCGGTATTGAAGTCTCCCACACAATAAGAACCATAAGCGATATAAAACACTTTCTTGAGGATGATTTGCACGCCTTCACACAGTTCTTTGAAACCCGCTTTATCACCGGTTCACGAAAGCTGTACGACAAATGGAAAGATGAACTGCTTAATACTATTACTGAAGATGTTCAACTTGATTTATATAACGACTTAATAGAAGATACGGAGCTGCGTTATAAAAAATTCGGTAATTCGCCCAAAGTAATCGAGCCGAACGTGAAGATGTCCGCCGGGGGACTGCGCGACCTTCAATTAATTGAGTGGATGTATTTCGTCAAAACAAAAAAGCATTTGAATAAGCAAGCTGAAAAAGCTCAATCGGAAATTTTTATTGAAGTTCTACAGGAAGAGAATTATACATCGGCAAAGGAATGCCAAAGACTGTATAACGGTTACAAATTCATTCTTGCAATTAGACATATTCTACACCTGTTCAGCAAAAGAAAATCCGACCGGCTCGAATTTGCAGACCAGGTAAAATTCGCCAAACTTTTCAATTACAAAAAGGATGGATACAGGAAACTGATGAAGCAGTACTTTGAAGCTTCAAACGTTATTAACCGCTACAGTAAATCCTTTATTAAGAAGATAAAAAGCTCGGTTGTTGAAAAACTGCCGGACATCTTGGCAATCGACCTGGATGATGAATTCTGTATTAAAGGTGAAACCATCTATTATAAAGGAACGGGTTATTTAAGACTATCGGATATTTTACGCGGGTTTTATTACCGCGGTTTATATTCGGCACACTTCGACGAGAAATTGAGAATGCTTATTATCGACAGCCTTGACAACATTACGCCGGGCAGCGATCATGTTTCATCAGTTTTTTTCAGAGAGATATTTCGTCTTCCAAAAAATGTTGGTGCCACTTTATCCGTGATGAATGAACTTGGTGTGCTTGGTGCATTTCTACCGGAGTTTAATGATATGAACGGCTTTGTTCAACACGGCGTTTACCATTGTTACACCGCAGATGAGCATACACTTGTAACTATTTCGAATCTTGAACTGCTCGCAGATGATCATTCCGAACTTGGCAAAATTTACAACCAGGTAAAAGAGAAAGATACACTTTACCTTGCCTTGCTTTTCCACGATATTGCCAAACCGATTAACGTTGCAGGACATGAAATTATCGGTGCGGAAATAGCATTCTCCGTTATGAGCAGTCTCGGTTACAGCGATGAAAAAATTGAAGATGTATCGTTCCTTGTAAAAAATCATCTTTTAATGGAGCAGGTTGCATTCAGAAGGAACTTGAACGACCCTGACACATTAGATTCATTCGTTGCCCGCTTCAATTCAATTGAGCAATTGAATCTGCTTTACCTTGTAACTTACGCCGACCTTTCTGCGGTGAACCCGGCGCTATGGACAACCTGGAAAAGTGAATTGCTAAAGGAACTATACCGGAAAGCTCATTCTATGATTGCAGATCGGTTATCGGGCGAGGAACTGCTAATCAACACTGCATATATTTTACCTCACGAAATTTCAAAACATACAAATGGTGTATCCGAAACCGAAGTGCAGGATCATATTGATTTAATAAACGACAGCGGATATTTATCTCTTTTTTCTGATGAGGAAATAGCACTTCATATTGACGAAATTAATTCCGGCATTCTTATAAGCGTGTTATTCAAAGAGATTGAAAACTTCACAAACATTACGGTTATAACACATGATTCCCCCTTCCTGCTCTCAAAACTATGCGGTGTTATGTCGATTAACGACCTGAACATTCACGATGCAAAAATATTTACCCGTAAAGACGGGATTGTAATCGACAACTTTAATGTAACCGATTTCCGCACGGGGAATAAAATCGACCCTGTAAATTATCAGCAAATTGAAGAAAGTTTTAATCTTGTAGCTTCAGGGATGCTTCAACTCGGCTTGGAAATAAAGCGGATGAAAACAAAATGGTGGAGAATCGAAAATAAGTTTTTCAAAAGACCGGGGCATGTTACAATCAAGTTTGAAGAAACTGAGAAGTACACAATCATCGATATTTTCTCTCCCGACAGGCTGGGATTTCTATACCAGGTTACAAGGAAGATGAATGAACTCGGTCTACACATCTACTTTGCAAAAATTGCAACAAAGGGGGATGAAATTGTGGATTCCTTCTATGTTCTTGACCGCAACAAAAGAAAAGTATCGGTAAATTATTATAGTTTTATAGAGGCTGAATTAACTGAAGCCATCAAGCAAATTTTATAAAGGTTATTACATTGAATTTCATGGAGAAAGAAAAACCGATCGGAGTTTTCGATTCCGGAATAGGCGGATTAACTGTAGTTAAAAGAATTGCATCGGTGCTGCCCACGGAAAGTATTGTTTATTTCGGAGATACAGCGCGTGTTCCTTATGGTACAAAATCAAATCAAACCGTAATAGAATACTCAATCCAGAATGCAACTTTTTTGATGGAAAAGAATGTGAAAGCAATTGTTGTTGCATGCAATACGGCTTCATCGGTTGCGCTTCCCGCACTAAGAGAAAGATTTAATGTGCCGGTTATCGGTGTCATCGAACCGGGTTCGCACTTTGCTTTGCGTACTACTCAAAATGGAAGAATCGGTGTTATCGGTACAAGAGCAACAATATCAAATCTTGCATACTCAAAAGCGATTCATGCACTCAATGCGGAATTTAAAGTATTTGAAAAAGCATGCCCGCTCTTTGTTCCGCTTGCAGAAGAAGGATGGATTAACCATCAGGCAACAAGATTGATAGCGGAAGAATACTTAAAGGATTTCAATCAACTTGACATTGATACGCTTGTACTTGGCTGTACTCACTATCCTTTGTTATACGATATTATTCAAGAAGTAATCGGAGATAAAGTAACACTAATCGATTCCGGCATTGCCGCCGCGGAAGTGGTGAGACGGGCAATAGAAAGAATCGGGCTTCAAACAAATTCTTTTTCTCACGGGAATTATGACTTTTATGTAAGCGACGTTCCGACAAAGTTCCGTGAAGTAGCCGAACTCTTTTTCGGGAAACCTGTAAACAATATCAACAAAGTCGACCTTGATAGATTGACTTCAATTAAGTTATAAAGATTTTCTGAAAGAAGCTGGGTTACTCTCTTCTTTCCAACCTTAAAATTGGATAATAGGAATTAACTTCAAGTAATTTCAAATTTTCATAAGTCGCTAAACCGCACTGTGATTGCGGCTCAAGTGCAAGCGGAAGAAAATTTGATTTTAATTGCGATACCGGGATCATATAAAAACCAGATAACCCGTCTATATTTTCAAACTTCTCAACTTCAACAAGAGGAACCGTTACAGGAGTTTCTTCAATTTCTATAGTATCAACATTTTTAATTTTGTACCTTGACACAATATCTCCTTCAGCGGGATTGTAATCTTCCATCTGAACAAAATTTCTTCTCATTATTCCAATTAGTTCTGTGTCGTTTTTACTTATTAAATACGCTTCCGGTTTTTCAACTTCGATTAGTTTTTTTATTAACGGATGATAATTATTCACTGTTACTACTGTATCTTTACCCGAATGAACCGATTTAAGAGTCAACTGCAAAGGGGCATTCCCCGCAACGTGTTCCATCCTTACTGCAATCTTTTCACCCGCTTTTGAGTTAGTTAATTTCTCTCTTTCTTTTATTACAGTCCCCCTAAGCATTTTTGTATTGTTGTAACAAAAATTCAAGAATGCTTGTATTGCTTCGGCTTGTCCCGCAGCTCTTCGTTCGATATTTTCGGAATAAACGTCCTTCCCGTTTTTACCTTCAAGGATAACCGAAAATGTATTTTGTATTCCGAACGATTGTCTTCCATCGTTAATATCTACAGTACTGTGGCGGATTCTCTCTAAATCCGGTGGTCCTCCTACAATATAGTTGTGAAATGAAAATCCTTTTCGAGTTAAATGTTTTTCAACGTAAGGGAGGAACAAATTATCGGCAATTTCTTTTATCTCTTTTGATACTGCCGGATTTGTAACAACACCGAACTGTTCATCAAAATCTTTATAGTATCCGAACTTATACCATGAATCAGTATATGGAAAATACTCATGTACATCAAGCGTAGCATGTGGTTTGTAATCGTTGAACAAAGAATGTAATGCAATTACTTCCGGCTCGGTAAGCACAAGATGATTTCTATTTAAATCCATTCCGTTTCCGTTGCGCCTACTATTCTTTTCGGAGCCGTCGGGATTTATTTGCGGAATGATTACTAAATCCAATGAATCGAACAAATAATTCAATCTGCCGGAAGCTAATTCCTCCAATACAAGAAGTGCTCCTTCTTTACCGGATTGCTCGTTCCCGTGTTGTTGGGCAAATATCAACACTTTGAGTTTTTCTCCATTCGACGGGATATTTAAAGTAACTTTTTTTATCTCTCTTCCTTCTACCGAAGAAGCAAATTTTTCAACTGAAATATGATTATTTGTTGCTTCAAGTTTAGCGAGATACTCATTTATCTGTGTATGCGAAGTGAGTTGTGTGTAACCGGATTCTTTTAATGGCGTAGGAATATCCTGTGCTGATAAACTGATAAATAAAAACGGGAGAATTAACTGTAAAAAGGATTTCATTGTTATTCTTTCAAAATTACAATGCAATGTAAGAATTCTTTTTATTCTATTTAACTCAAAAACAGAACGGCTACGCCAAGGACTGCCAATACAGCACCGATTATTCCTACGGTTGGAATTTTTTCTTTGTACAAAATCTTTATAATCGGCAGCAATAATATTGGTGTAGTCGCCATAAGTGTAGAGGCAATTCCCACTTTTGTATTTGATATTGCAATTAAACTGAATGTTATTCCGAGGAATGGTCCGACAATACTGCCTGCAATGGTTAGAGCAAGTGATTTTAGATCGTGTTTATACAGTCTTACCGGATTTTTATATCTTCCTATTATTAATAGAAATGGAAGCATGACCAATACTGAAGTAAAGATTCTGATAAAGGTTGCAACAAAACCGTTTATCGCCCCGATATTGAATGCCTCTTTTGCAAGGATTAGTCCGCCCGCCTGGCAAACGGCTCCCATAAATCCGTAGAAGAAACCTATTTGGGTTATTTTGAATCTTGCATTGTTCCCGTTATTTTTTTCAAGAACTACAATCGACACTCCTCCTACTGTTACTATCATTCCGATAACAGTTTGAAGTGAAAGGGATTCGTGAAGGAAAAAATAACCGAGAATTGCCGTGATACCAGGAACAAGCGCCATTATCAACATACTGAATCTTGCCCCGATAGTTTGAAACGATTTGAATAAAAAACCATCACCGATTGCAAGCCCTACAATTCCGCTAACAGCGAGGAACGCGTATTGTTCCGCCGAAAGAATATAGTTCAACCCGAAGACAAAAACTGTAATAGTTAAAAAAGTGAGAGCGGCAATCAGCCTATTGATATTAAGTTGAACTGAGCCGATTCTTAAAGATGCTTCAGTAAAAATTATGGAAGTGAATGCCCAAAGTAGTGCGGTTATAAGTGCAGAAATTTCTCCAAGGAAAGGCATTTAGTGTTAGTTTTTTTCTCAAATTAAAGTTGAACAAAGCCGGCATATTTCAACCGGCTTTGTCCTTAACAATAATTAGCCTTTATAATTGATTGCTGAAATACCGGGGAATATAGCCGATGGACCGAGTTCCTCTTCTATTCTGATCAACTGGTTGTATTTTGCAATACGGTCGGTTCTGCTTGTAGAACCGGTTTTAATTTGACCTGCGTTTGTTGCAACGGCAATATCTGCAATAGTTGTGTCTTCTGTTTCACCTGAACGATGGCTTACAACTGCTGTATATCCGTTTTTCTTTGCCAATTCGATTGCGTCAAGGGTTTCGGTTAGCGTACCGATTTGATTTACTTTTATTAGGATTGAATTTCCAACTCCCAGTGTAATTCCTTTTGCTAATCTTTCAGTATTTGTAACAAAGATATCGTCGCCGACAAGTTGAATAATATTGCCGAGTTTATCAGTCATAAGTTTCCAGCCGTCCCAATCATCTTCTGCAAGCCCGTCTTCAATCGAGATTATCGGGTATTTGCTTACCCATTCTGCCCAATAGTCAACCATTTTTTCAATCGGGATTTCTTTGCCCGGTGCAGATTTGAATAAGTGATAAGCATTTTTATCTTTCAAGAAGAATTCACTTGCAGCAGGGTCGAGTGCAATTGCAACATCTTTACCCGGTTTGTAACCTGCTTTTTCAATTGCTTCGAGAATAACTTCGATGGCTTCATCGTTGGCTTTTAAGTTCGGAGCAAATCCGCCTTCATCTCCAACTGCCGTGTTGTAACCTCTCTTTTTCAGTACACCTTTTAATGTATGGAATACTTCGGCACCGGTTCTTAATGCTTCTGTAAAGTTTTCTGCGCCTACAGGCATAATCATAAATTCCTGGAAATCGACATTGTTATCGGCATGTTTTCCACCGTTAATAATATTCATCATAGGAACAGGAAGAATTTTTGCATTCGTTCCGCCGATGTACCTGTACAGCGGCAAACCGAGACAATCCGCTGATGCTTTTGCAATTGCAAGGGAAACACCGAGAATTGCATTTGCACCGAGTTTCGATTTGTTCGGAGTTCCGTCAAGTTCAATTAAGAACTGGTCTATCCCTGTCTGATCCAGTGCATCGAAATCAATTAGTTCGTCGGCAATGATTTCATTTACGTTATCAACAGCTGTTAAAACGCCTTTACCAAGATAACGGGATTTATCATCATCTCTTAGTTCACATGCTTCATGTTCGCCTGTAGAAGCACCGCTGGGGACTGCTGCTCTACCGACAATACCGCATTCAAGTTCCACTTCGGCTTCAAGTGTAGGATTACCCCTGGAATCAAGAATCTCTCTTGCTCTTACGTCTACTATTGTTGTCATTATTAACTCCGTTCTATTTTTTGAAATGATAATTGATTTACAAATTCTAAAATTTTCTATACAAAGTTAATCAAAAGGCGGGATTTATCCTTTAAATCTATGTTAAATTAGTTGATTTTATTTAATTAGAATAAGAGGCGGAGTTGTCTAAAATATTTTTGTTTTAACCTATTCTGCAAAAAGGTTGAGAATCCGAATGTTTTAGAAGTGAAATAATTCTTTATGCTATATCAATAACAGGGAAAGTTAATGAAACCGTCGTTCCACGCCCTTTCTCACTCTTAATTTCAAATGTACCTTTTAATGCCTTTGTAAGTTTACTTGCAAGGGTTAAACCTAAACCGGCACCTTCGTAATTCCTTTTATGTCCTTCAAGTTCTTCCTGTACAAAAGGACTTAAAATTGCTTCAAGTCTCTTTTCATCTATTCCCCTACCTGTATCGATAATGGAAATAGTAACTTTATCATCGTGCAATTCAGATTTAAGAATTACCGTACCGTTTTCAACATTATATTTAATAGCGTTGTCAATCAGCATTTCAAGCGTCTTGCTGAATTTCAACTGGTCGGTTTCAATAAGTGCATTATGGCGGTCAACTTCAACCTTTAATTCGATGTACTGGTTTTCTGCTAAGGGTTTGAACTGCCGGAATGATTTATCAAGGAGCGATTTAATATCGTAAATGTTAAGGTCAAGCTGGTAATCATCGGAATCCAAAAGTGAAAGCTCCATTATTTTTTCCAACAATTCTACAAGGCGTGTAACCCCTTCTTTTAAAAGTTTGGAGAACTCTACAGCCGATTCAAAATTCTGCGATTCAATATCTTCTTCTAAAAAGTTGGAGTAACCGATAATCGCAGTAGCTGGAGTACGGATTTCGTGGGACATGTTGGCAATAAAAGCATCTTTCAAACGGTTGAGCTGGTTCTCTTTTTCGATTGTTTTAAGAAGTTCTTTCTCGTAATTAATCCGCTCGGTTATGTCATTTAAACTTATTATGAACAACTTATCGTTGTAAAATGTATCGACAGCATAGCCCACTTTCATAATATATTCTCTACCGCTTGCGTGGTTGGAGTAAGTACATTCGGCATGACCGGTTTCAAACAAGCTGTAATTGTTTATTGTCTCTTCAACCAATTCGCATAAAGTTTGAGGAAGAATTTTGCGTAACGGTTTATCTTTAATTTTTTCCCTTGTCCCGGCAAAAATAGTAAAGAAGTTATCATTTCCGTTTTCGAATATCAGATCATCACCTTCTTTTCGGGCAATTATAAGAAGGTCGGTAATGCTGTTTATAATCAATCTTTGCTTTTGCTCTGATTGTTCAACAACTCTATTCTTGAGTATATAATTCGTTATATCATTTGCTGTAAGAAGAAAATTCGAATGTGCAGGGTCGCTTTTGGGAATTGTTGTTAATTTTAATTCTTTGAACCAGACGTTGCTGTTTTTATCAGTCCCTGAAATTATAGAAACCCATTTGCTTTTTCTCAGGATGGCCGTCATTATTTGTGCTTTTTCGTTTCCGGTTATAACGTTCTCAAGCACATCGGGTAAAAACTTGTTGTAAATCTGCTCTATATTTTTACCGATTATTTTTTCAAATGTACTAGATGAATATTTAACATATCCGTTGAAATCACATATCAAAACTGCAACTTCGCCGTAGTCGATTGCATAGTGAAGATTATTAATTTTTTCATCAATTGTCTTTTGAATTTCGAGCGAAGAAAAGAAGAGATAAAAAAGAAGTTTCTCTTCAAGAACGAATTTCTCGATGTTTACGTTATAAAGCCTATCACCAATAGCATCCGGCCTATGGAAAAAGAATTCGAAATCAAGTGAGTTGTGATTACTTTCCGCTAACTTTTTAACAACACGTAAAAGTTCGGGTTCACCGCTGAACTCGGAAATGTTCCGGCGTTTAAGTCCGCTGAATTCTCTTTGGAATGAATCATTCGTATAAAGCAGGTTCCCCGAAGTATCGGATATTGCAAAGGCTTTTTTACATGACACCTGTATTGTACCTTGTAGATTGCCGATTGATTCGGAATGAAGTTCGTGCGGTATATTCATCAACTTATAATGTGGTTTCTGATTTAATTTTTTCAACCCTAATCAGCTCCCCGGATTGAACCGGGGGACCGAACTGGAAACCGTTCCCGGTAAATTTTTCGATAAAAATTGACACACCGGTAAGGATATTCCTGAACTCTAAAAGTAATTCATTTCTGTAACTTCCGAGCAGAAAATCGTTCTGGTAATTGTTTGCCGACACAGTGTTTGAGCTTAGTCCCAGTTTATCTATTTTATCAAAAACCTCCTGTAAATAAGGGAGGTGAGAGGGTTCAAATTTCTTTGTAAGGTTCAAATGATTTATTTGAACATTTATAGTAATTGCTGCTTTAAAGTAATTGGCTTCATGGGAAGTATCCCGTTCAATTTCAAATAACATCCCTCTAAAAGCATCAATCGTGTTGAGGTCTATTTCGGTTTTAAAGTCGAATCCGCCATAATTAAAAAGGAGGAGAAGTTTTTCATTTTTAAACTTTCTCATATCTTTTATCATCCACGAGATGCTTTTTAGATAGTTGAAAGCTGCAGAAAATGTCAGCGAGTCCGTAGTTTTTTGTTTAGCCCGGTCTTTTCCCTTCGGCATTTCACCATGATACGCCGCGTGTGGATTTTTGTCCCACGAAACAGAAGTGTTGATATTATAAACTTTACCGAGCATAACATTATTACCGGTTAATTTGTTTCTCTTTATTCAAATTCAGCATTTGTTTTTCTCCGGCATATTTAACTATTTCCGGGTTTTCGATATTAATAAGAGTATTAACAAGATTTTTAATACGATCAACAGACTGCCTGATGATCATAATGTCTTCTTTGTGTTCCTCTTTGTTTACTTCCTGTATAAAATTTTCAAGCGTTAAAATAAGGCTGCTTAACGGATTATTGATTTGATGCCCGATAGTACAGGCAAGTTCGATAACAGCTTTTTTATGTTCAACCTGTTTTAATTCGCTTTGTAAATTATGTATCCTAACACCGGACCTAATTCTTGCAAGCAATTCCTGTGTTTCAACCGGTTTAATCAAGAAGTCGTCCGCACCGAAATCCAATCCTGTAACCCTATCTTTTAAAGATGAGCGCGCTGTTAGAATAATAAAATAAATCAGTTTGTACCTCGGGTCATCTTTTAATACCTGGCAAAGCTCCAGCCCATCCATTTCAGGCATAGTCCAATCTGCAATAATAACCTTAGGAAAAAATGTTTCCAGTTTTTTTAAGGCGACTTTCCCGTTTTCTGTAGTTTCCACTTCGTAGTTGCTTTTTTCGAGCGAACGCTTTAAAATGAAACGGGTATCCGGGTCATCTTCAACAATAAGTACTTTATCTTTTTCCATTTAAATTGCGTATTTATTCACTTTACCTATCAGTTCATTAAAATCTACTATCGGCTTTAAAATAAAGTCATTAACCAACCCGTCTTTTACGAGATTACGTCCGTTAAGATTGGATTGATAAGCCGATACCACAATAATCGGGATTTTAGAAAACTTTTCATTTGCTCTTAATTGTTCGGCTAAAACTATTCCGTCAATTTTTTCATCATTGAGATACGTGTTTTTCAGGTTGATATCCAGGATAACCAGAGAGATTTGGTTTTCTTGCAGGATTCCGAAAAACTTTTCGGCATCATCTGTAATGATGTATTTATATCCTTTTCTTTCAAAAAAGAATTTGTATAGTTCCTGTGTAAAAATGTCGTCTTCAACTATTAGTATAGTGCCTTTCATATCTACCTTGAATAATTTATAATAATACTGACTCTTCTGTTCAGAAGGTCGTATGGATCACCGGGATTTTTTAACCTTGTATCCGCGAAACCCCGTATCTCAACTATTTGATTCTCTTTCAATCCCCCCAAAACCAATGCTCTTCTTGCAGAATTGGCACGGTCTGCGCTTAATTCAAAATTTGTATAACCCAACCCGGAATTAGGGAATGGTCTTGAATCCGTATGTCCTTCCACTGTTATTCCGTTACTTATAGTTGCCAACTTTGAACCGATTAACTTCATAATGTTGAATGCTTTCGGGTTTAACATCGCAGTGCCGATTTCAAAAAATGCTTCCGAAAGAGATTCAATTAGTTCTATTCTCATTCCCTCTTCTGTGAAATCAATTTGTATCTGGTCAAGAATATCGCCAAATTCAGTATCCTGCTGCATTTGATCTAAAAGTTCTTCCCCCATTCTTGTAAATCTTTCTTTCTCCATTTCCTTCTGGCGTAAAGATTGGGCTATTTCTTCGGATACCGAAGTTTTTCCCATATCAATTAAACTTTTTCCTTTTCCCAATTCAAAAGCCGAAGGGTCTTTGAAGTACTCCGAAACCGCCTGCTGAACCTGTTCGCTTGAACTTAAAATCCATAATACAATAAATAGCGCCATCATAGCTGTAACAAAATCGGCATAAGCAACTTTCCAAGCCCCGCCGTGATGCCCGTGATCTCCCTTTTTTACTTTTTTTATTACGGGTTGATTACTGTTTTCGCCGTCCACTTTTATTCCTTTTTATTACGCAGGAAGTTTTCCAATTCTACAAATGTAGGTCTATGGTCGGAATTGATAGTTCTTCTTGAAATTTCAACCGCAACAATCGGAGGATTTCCTTTTGTGTATGCAACGACACACGCTTTTATTGTTTCAAGATACCTTATATCGTTATGCGTTTTATGTTCAATATTGGAAGCCAAAGGATTAACCAAACCGTAACTTAACAAAACACCGAGGAAGGTACCGACAAGAGCGGCTGCAACGTGTTTACCTACTTCTGCAGCACCAGCATCAATACTGCCCATAGTAACAATAATACCGAGAACAGCTGCAACAATACCGAGTCCCGGTAAAGCATCTCCAACTTTAGCCAACTGCCCGGCAATCGGTTTTTGTTCCGCTTCGTAGGTTTCGATTGAAATGTCCATTATTTCTTCAACTTCGTGCGGTGGAAGTCCCCCGGTTAAAATTACTTTAAGAGTATCACAAAAGAAAGAGAGTGCTTCTTCGTTTTCCATGAACTTCGGATTAGCTGAAAGTATCTCGCTTTCCTTGGGGCTTTCAATATGTTTTTCTATTGCAAGAAATCCATCTCTTTGAGCAATCAGAAAGAGTTCATAAAAAGATTTTAATAATTTGAGATAATCGTCTTTATTAAAATCATGGCTAGAAAAAGTACGCGGTATAGCAGCAAAAATCTTCTTCAACATAGCCGGGGGTGCTGAAATAAGTAGACTTCCAAAAGCGGCACCACCGATAATTAAAAATTCCGCCCATTGAAGCAAAACAAGTAAATTACCGCCGGCGATCATAAAGCCGACTATTACCGAGACAAAAACTACCGCTATACCTATTATTACAAACATAAACCCTTTATTTCTTACTTGAGGATAACTCTATTTCTTTTACTGTCTTCAAGATTTTTTCCCATCGAACTTGAACAAAAAGCCAATCCAGGTCCGAGTTTACCTCCTTGTTTTCAATTTCTTTCGATAATGTTGAAAGTTCCGGGAAACCTATTGTGCCCCCTGCCGAAGCAAGTTGATGAACAACTACATCAAGGTCTTTTTTGTTCCGGTCATCAAGTGCTTTGTTTGCAATTCCTTTTTGCATTTTGAAGCTATTTAAAAACACGTTTTTCAAATGCTCTCTCATATCGCTTTCAATATTGTCTTTAAGAGCATTTTGAAATTCAATCTCCGAAGGGATGTTTTGCTGGGGAACAGAAGAAGAAACCGATTTCTCCCCGAGCAATTCTTTTAAAGTGGAGATTAAAATCTCTTTTTGCAGGGGTTTGGAAATCACCTTGTTGGCACCAAGCTCGATAGCTGCAACTACGTTTTTCTTATTTGTGTTTGCACTTATAACAATAACCGGGATATCTTTAATGTCTCTAATAACATTCTTAACCTGCAGAAATTTAATTCCGTCAAATTGAGGCATCATCAAATCAAGGAAGATTAGATCCGGTCTAAAATCCATACAACAACTAATACCGTCAAGCCCGTCCTCGCAGGTTTTAACTTCAAACCTTAATGTTTCAAAAAAGTTGGTTAAAGCCTGCAGGATAACCTGGGAATCGTCAATAACCAACACTTTCAGTTTTTTATTATTCTCTATCTGCATTCTTATTTATTTTAATGTTTTTTAAAGCTGATAAACTTTTAATATCCGAACTTTTAGCTCCGTCAACCGCTTGTAAGTTGCTTTCGAGCAGTTTTTCGTATAGTTCTGACCGGTATATTTTTACCTCCGGGGGAGCATCAATTCCTATTTTTACCTGGTTCTCCGAAATTGAAATAATGCTTACTGTTAAGTCGGAGCCTATATGAATTTTTTCGCCGGGTTTTCTTGTTAATACTAACATAATGTTTTACTCTTTAATAAATAAATTGTAGTTAATTAAATAAGTATCATCGTCTAATATAGACTGATAACCTTTTTTGTTTTTTGTATCAATATAAACAGGAGATTTCAAGTTAATTGTGATCTCCTCCAGGTTTTTACTGAGATTAACAACGCCAAAAGGTTCGTAACCTTTATCCTTCGGATAGTTTTCGAATAAAGGTCTTACCGGGAACAGCGGGAAAACAATCTCCGGTTCCTCAATGGATATTAACCAGAAAAAAACTCCATCCTCCGAATTAAGAAGAATAAATTCATTTAATTTTTCAAACCCGATAATGCCGTCTTTAAATTTATAGACGATGCTCTCGTCGAATTCGATTTCGCCAAATTGTTTTGATTCTATTTTCATAATTAAACCTTAGTTATTTTAGTATCACAATATCAACTCTTCTGTTGTTTGCCCTGCCTGCAGGGGTTTCATTAGTATCCACCGGTTTATATTCCGCATAACCGACAACAGAAACACGGTCAGGCGGCAATCCTTCATTTACCATTAAATAATACGCTGTTGTAGTTGCTCTTGCAACCGACAGGTGCCAATTTGAAGGAAAAACCGCAGTACTTATTGGAACATTATCGGTATGTCCTTCAATTCTTATGTCGTTAGGAATTTTCTTCAAAATAACGGCAAGATTCTGTAAAATAATCCGCGAGTATTCCGAAAGCTCCGCTCTACCGGTTGCAAAAAGGATATTATCCAAAATCCTAACTGTTAGCCCCCGTTCATTTTCAATTATTTTAATGCTATTTTCCATCCCGTTCTTAGCTATCAGGTTTTGCACATCACCCACCAACACTTCAAGCGGATCTGATACTCCCTGTCCCTGTAGCTGCCCGATTTTCATTCCGCTCATATCGCCGCCGAAAATAGAGCCGACAGCAGACATCATATTTTGATATTTCTTGATATCAACATTAGAAGCAGCATACAAAAGAATAAACAAACCGAGTAGCAAGGTAATAAGATCCGCATACGTTATCAAGTACCTGTCTTTTTCGCCGTCTTCGGCAAAAATCTCGGAATGATCGTCTAAACGCTCTTTTTCTCTTCTTGATCTTTTGGCGGGAGCATACTTAGCAGCCGGGTCTTTACCATCGACGGGATTTCTCCACTTCTCAGTGCTATCACTCCCTCCACCGTTAATTCCATTAAAAGTTTCTCTTCTGAATGACATAATTTCAATCTGTCGCCAACCGGCAACCATATTAAGTTAGCTGAAAATACCCCCCATAAAGTTGCAATGAATGCTGTAGCGATATTCCTAACAAGTTCCTCCGGGTCGTTTCCTGCATTAGCAAGTGTCATGATTAATCCCATTACGGTTCCCAGTATACCCATTGTAGGGGCGTATCCTCCCATTTTTGTAAAGATAAAAATATTGGAAAAGTGCCTTTCCTGCATTGCTTTCATTTCCATACGGGCAAGGTTATCAATTTCATCAACATCTGCACCATCTATAAAAAACTTTATGAGTTTTTTAGGGAAATAGTGTTCAAATCTATCAAGCATCCTTTCAACCGCAAGAATACCGTTCTTGCGTAATTCAATCGCAATCTCCGCAAAGTTATCAACTGTTTCTTTGTAATTGTACTTCTTCGGAAAATATGCAAGTTTCATTAATTGAAAAATCATTTTGAATTTTTCAAAACCGAATCCTACAATTACTGCCGAGAATGTACCTCCGAAAACAATTAGAATCGGCGGGATTAAAAAAAGTGCTTTTAAAGAACCTCCTTCAATTAAGAATGCTCCGAATATACAGAACAAACCTAAAGCCAGACCGTTAATTGTCCCGATTTTTTTTAATCTCATATATAATCCAACAATGATTTGGGCAGCATGATTGAAGAAATTTTGTACGACACTTCAAGGGCGTTTTGATAGTTTTGTAATTCAATTGCATACTCTGCCATGTCAACATCGTTTTCCTGGGATAATAAACTTGTAACTTCGGTTTCTTCGCGGCTTAATAGTTCCGAAGCCGAAGTTAAGTTATTTTGGATATTCCCCAGCTCTGAAACCTTGTTCAAAAAATGCTGGCTGAAACCGTTTAGCAAATCAAGTTGATTATCATTCGGCATGTTTCCGTTTTTCAAATTTTCTCTAATTGAAATAATTGTGTTAAAAATATTCCCGTTAAGGTTCATTGATGAATTAACCGTAGTCGCTTTATTCGATTCCATTAATCCGCTTACATCAAATGTAAAATCCAAATTTTTTCCTGGAACACTTACCTGTAATTTCTGAGCTGTTGTTCCGTCAAGCCCGGTTATTTTCCCGGTAGCGGGATTAAAACCGAGAGAATTAGTCCCTGAATACACAACATTATCGGTAGAATCTTTTACTCCTGTATTAAGAGTATATGTATTCGCCGCCGATTTGGTGAACTCCATCTCGATTGTAAATTCGTTGCCATCGCCGTCAAATATTTTTTGAGAGAACGTTTTTGCCGTCCCTACTGCATCTGCAGAATTAAAATTCCCGGTATATTTTATTGCCGAGTTGAATAGCTCTTCACCCGTAATATTAATTTTTTGCAATGTGTTGTTCGAGGTCTTAATTGATTTTTCCCCGCCAAGATTTGAACTATTAATAACAACGCTTTGCCCGTCTGCGGAGATCTCATACGGTTTTACCGAGTAATCGGTTCCCGCAAAAAGGTATTGTCCCTGAAATTCGGAATTTGCAAGATTAACGATTGTATCAAGATAGTTTGTAAGTTTTTGAACATAGTCCTGAGTCGAAGTTGAATTTGTTGGATTTTTTAAAGAAACAACATCTACAAGCATTGAATGGGTTTGTTCGTGGATTCCTTCCAGAGCTGAAACCGAGTAGTTTGTAAATGCCAAACCATTCTCAATATTTTTCTGAAATGAAGATATGCTCGTTAATCTTTCGTTAAAATTAATAATCTTCCCGCTTCCTAATGGGGAATCTGAAGGTTTGTTCACTTTTTTTTGTGTTATAATCTTGTTCTGAACTTCACCCATTTTACTCCTTAGAGATGTAAGGTTGTTCAAAAAAGATTGCTGTACGTTTCTATCGGATATTCTCATAACATCATACCATTGCTAACAAAGTTTCAATTAATCTATCGGCTATCGAAATCAACTTCGCAGAAGCATCGTACGACTTTTGATACTTCAAAACATCCATCATTTCCTCGTCAATTGATACTGACGAGTTGGATGCTTTTTGATAATCCAGTTCTTCAAGTATCATCTGGTACGACTCCGAATTTTTTTCGACCATGTTCTTGTAGCTTGCCATATCCGAAACAAAACTCGAATACTTATCAAGGAAAGTCAACCCTCCGATAGTTTTTTCATCTTTTAAACCTGCAATTTTAATTGCAATTGAATTATTTCCATCCGTTCCATCTGCGGATGCGGATATTAACCGTACATCGTTAAGAACTGCCGGATCAATTGCAAAAGCTCCTTTTTCATACTGCTGAAAGAAATTAAAACCTGTTTGGGGTGGATTTGTATACGTATATCCGGTTTGATGAATTTCGTTTACAGTGCTTGATATTTTTTCGGCAACCGAATCCAAAGAGTTCAAAAACGATGGAATATCTGTTGAATAGCTTTTCAGTATTGCACCAAGTTCTCCTTCGGTAATGTTTAAAGAGGATTCTCCCGACCCGTCTTTGAGATACAATTTCCCGTTTTCTTCAACAATTTTAAAATCAAGATTATGATACTGATCTACGGCAAGTATACCGCCGATGCTAACATTTGTTGAGCCATTATCATCCTGGTAAACATTTACGTTCACAAGTTGACTTAATTCATCTATTACTCTGTCTCTCTCGTCCATTAAATCGTTCGGTGTTATTCCCCGACTTTTAGCTTCAAATATCTGCCTATTTAATGTATTAATTTGTCCCACAAAACTGTTTATCTCGGTAGTTATCTGAACTGCTTCATTTTTTAATTCCGTACGAATTTTGTTGTAGCCCTGGTAAAGCTCATTAAAACGATTTGTTAACTGTTTTCCGTTATTAACAATATTGTTCCTTAATTCCACACTTGTAGGATTGGCCGAAAGCTCGCTCCACGAGTTAAAGAAAGATGTTATTAAACTTGATAACCCTAGTTCCGAAGGCTCCGAAAGAAGTACTTCTAACTTGGAGTATATTTCATTTTGTTTGTTATAAAGGGATTCAGTTTGTGTAAATTTTCTGATTTGCGTATCAATCATTTGGTCGCGGACACGTACAATATCGTCAATTTTCACTCCCGCACCAATCGTCAAAGCGCTTGCTTTGGAAGGATTTTCCGTTGCTAAAAGAACACGCTGTCTTGAGTAAGCAGGATTATTTGCGTTTGCAACGTTATGCGAAGTTACCGTTAATGCACTTTGATAAACAGATAAACTTCGTCTTGCTATATCGAACACTCTACTAATTGCCATGGTTACATCTTCCTATTTATAAAGTTTTGGTTTTGCCCGGCAAATAAAATCCTGAACATCTCTGTTACAAACTGCTTCTTATGTTCAAGTAAGAATAAATTAGTCCGGTTTAGCGAACTGCTTTTTTCAAGTAACGATTTTAATTCTTCTTCAAGAGCTATTATTTCATCAAAATTCTCATTTTTAAGTCTTTGAGTTAAAATAGTACTGAATTTTTCCATCTTAAATTTTTCTTTCGGTAAATTCAATGCTGTCAGCAGTTCATCTTTAAGTTTCAACCTATTCTTTTCTTCATGCTGCAATTTTGACAAAACGATTTCTTCTTTTTTTGTAAGCTGCGAAAAATCTTCGTAGTTGTATTCTATCAACAGTTTTTGCTTAGAGGCATAAATCAAATTTAACTCTGTGAAGCTGCTAATCGTTCTTTTCAGGTAGTCAATGATATTTTTAGTGTTCATATGTTAAATCTCCAAAAAATTTATGTATCCCATTACTCTTGCAACGTATGTTTTAGTTTCCTCAAATGGGGGGATACCATTGTATTTGTTTACGTTACCCGGTCCGGCATTATATGCAGCAAGAGCTAACTTTAAATCTCCATTATATTGTCGAAGCATTTGGGCAAAATATTTAGTGCCTCCGTTAATATTTTCAGCCGGGTCCCACACATTTCTCACTCCCATATCGTTTGCAGTTCCGTCCATTAACTGCATTAATCCTTTCGCGCTTGCTTTCGATATTGCTTTTTCGTTTGCAGCCGACTCTGCAAGGATAATCGATTTGATTATTGATTCGTCAACACCATATGCTCTCGATGCCGATTTTATTATGGGCTGAAATCTTTCGAGCCTTCCCAAAGCACTTTTACTGGGTGCAATTGCTCCCGATGGTAAATTGCCGAGGTCTACCGAAGGGGTATTAGACTGCTGAATTGACCTGATACGCGAAATATATGTTTCCGGGAATTTTTCGCCTGTAAGTTTTTCGTAAATCGATTCTGCAATCCCAAGTCCTCTTGACTTAGAGATATAAGAAGCGATTTCGGATTCAAATAAAGTATCCAGAACATCTCCTCCGTAAGAATCTTCGCCGAATAAACCGCCTGTAGTTTTGGTCATACTTTTCAGCATCATAGAAGTAAGCAAACTTTCAAAGTCTTTAGTCGTTTTGGCTAATTTCTTTTTACCTGCTTCATCCAGTTCAAGCCCAACTTTCTGTGGTCTTGCTACATGCCTGGTATCATCCGTTACTTTTAAGTCGATTAAGTCCATCGTATCAATTACATAATTATTAATTCTGCTTGTAAAGCTCCGGCTTCTTTAAGAGCCTGGAAAATTGCAATAATATCTCTCGGCGAAACTTTAAGCGAGTTCAGTGCGGCTGCAACTTCCTGTACGTTGTTTGCACCTTGAATAGATACAACATTATTCTGATCTTGATTAACATAAGGTACCTGGTTATTAAATAATGCCGTTGTACCTTGTGAAAATGCACCCGGTTGTGAAATTACCGGATAACTTCTGATTTCAATACTAAGATTGCCGTGTGATATTGTTGCCGGAAGAATTTTCACACTGCTGCCGGCTACAACCGTTCCCGTTCTTTCATTCAGAACAACCCTTGCAGCAACATCTGTTTGAACTTCGAGTGCTTCAAGTTCTGCAAGAAAAGTAGTTAACCTGTTTTGATACTCTACCGGCACATTAACTCTGATTTCCGAGGCATCCATAGCGAGCGAAGTATTCTCCCCGAACTTTTGATTAACTACATTTGAAATATTGTTTGCAGTTGTAAAGTCGGGTGATTTTAATAAAACCGTAACCAATTCACCGGAAGGATTACTTCCGTCAAACTCTGCCTGCATAATTCCACCGTTCGGGATTCTTCCGCTGAGTGCATGATTTTTAGCAACTCTTCCACCGGAGCCCGTATTAATATCGAATCCGCCGATTGAAATCGGACCTTGTGCAAGTGCTGCAATACTTCCGTCTTTTACAGAAAGAGGGGTTAAAAGAAGTGTTCCGCCCATCAAACTTGTTGCATCACCGAGAGAAGAAACGACAACATCAAACTCGCTTCCCAGTTTTTGCAGATTGTTAACCCTTGCGGTAACCATAACAGCGGCAATATTTTTTGTTCTTAGATTTACGTCATCTGGAACCGTAATACCGAATCTCTTCAACATACTTGTAACCGACTGTACCGTAAATGAGGAGCGGTAACTATCACCGGTTCCGGCAAGTCCTACAACCAAACCATAACCGATCAACTGTTCCGAGTTCAATCCTCTGAAATATGTTATATCTTTTATTCTTTGAGCAAACTGGTTATTCGCAAAGAAAAGAAGTAAAGCAATTATTAATAACTTTTTCATCTCATCACCTAAAAAATCCAATGGAACAATTTTGTTAGCCAGCCCGGTTTTTGAGCTCTGTCAATCATTCCGTTCCCTTCAAAAAATATTTCTGCGTCGGAAATGTTGTAAGATAAAACCGAGTTATCCGAATGAATATCCGAAGGGCGGACAATACCTTTGATTCTTACAATCTGCTCTTCACCGTTAATAACGATTTTACGGCTGCCGTTAATTCTAAGATTTCCATTCTCCAGAACAGAGTCAATCGATGCGCTTATTCTTGTTTTCACCAAGCCGCTTGTTTTAGTAGAGCCGCTGCCTCTAAAAGAATTCTTCGAGCCTATTGTCGCACTTGCGTTTTGCGGTTTTGTGCTTCCGATACTTGCCGCCCCGCTAAAACCGAGATCGCTGTTCGTTCCGGTAGACGTTTCGGATTGATTGGAAGCCTGTGACGATTCAATAACAATTATTGTAATTGCATCACCCAGCCTGCCGGCTTTGTAATCAGAAAAAAGGGAGTTGTAAGAGTTCTGCCTTAAATCCTGTGCATTCAAAAATCCGTATACTGCCGTAAATACCGTTATTACAATTAATTTTTTCATATTCCTACTCTACAATTTTTACTTTATTATTTTCTTCGATTATTCCCGTCAACAATTGACCGTAATTAGTCGCTATTCTTATTGTCTGTCCGACTCTTCCATCCTGTCTTGCAGTAACACTCATTGAAATAACAATGCCGTTTTTTTCAAGATAAGCGTTTACTGTTTCTCCCATTTTTATATCCGGGTTCATTTCGAGCATCATCTCTGTTAGTATTGCCCCTTTTCTAATGTTAGTTTTTGCTCTCAACTCTTTTAATCCCGTTAAAGAGACAACCGGTTCATTTGAAAGCGAGCTTACTTCTTTAAGGTTTAGTTCAAATGCAGCTCTTTCAAGCAGATCTCCTCTTGAATAATTTTGTGTTGCCACGTAAACTTTCTGATATAGTTTTAGTTTTACCGTAACAACCGAATTAACGGAGTTATTACCACTTGATATAATAACCGGGATATACCCGTAACTTTTCATTCTTCTGAATTCTTTACTGTTATCAACTTCAACTTTTGATGCGATGTTGATAATGTTCTTCGGTTTTGAAACAATTTCATACTCATATTTTTCAAAAGCCGAGAGATGACTTTTCAGATACGATTCCACTAAAACTTCCAGTTTATCGGAACCCGCACTAAAACAGAATAAAAGAAGAATTAACGCTTTAATCATTACTAACTTCGTTTTAAGTTGTTAACCATTGTCATCATATCTTCAACTGTTTTTACAGTTTTAGAATTAATTTCATAAGCTCTTTGAGCTGTAATCATCGCAATCATTTCCTCAACAATATCAACGTTGGAGGCTTCGAGGAATCCTTGCTGAAGTTCGCCGTAACCGGTTGAACCGGGATTCCCTAAAATAGGAGCACCTGAAGCATCGGATTCTCCGTACATGTTATCGCCAAGGGCAATAAGTCCTGCCGAGTTAATAAATTTTGCGAGCTCAATCTGTCCCAATTCAATTGAATTTCCGTTTAATTCCCTCATAGAAACAATACCGTCTCTCGAAATCGCAATATCGGATACATTATCACTAATTGTGAAGCCGGGTTCAAGCATGTATCCGCTTGTTGTAACAAGCGAGCCGTCGGACGACAGTTTGAATGAACCATCCCTTGAATAGACAATTGTACCGTCCGGTTTTCTAAGCTGGAAAAATCCTTCGCCGTAGATTGCAACATCAAGCTGGTTGCCGGTTGTTGTCAAATCACCTTGATTAAAAAGTTTTTGAGTAGATGAAAGTTGAACACCGTTCCCAACCTGTACCTGGCTCTGCGTTTTTTCTACTACTCCCGGTAAATATGAATTCAGCGGTGTTGCGCTAACTTCCTGGTACATCAAATCCTTAAAGTCCGCTCTATTCTTCTTAAAAGAAGTTGTATTCATGTTGGCAATATTATTCGAGATTACCTGGATGTTGATCTGTTGTGCATACATCCCTGAAGCTGCTGTTCTTAATGATCTTGTTGGCATAATTTGCTCCTTACTTCTATTAAACCTTTCCTACTTCGTTTACTTTTGATAAGTGATTATCAAAGTACCCCACCATTTTTTGAGTAGTTTCAAAATTCTTGTTTAGTTCTATTAATGACTGCATTTCCGTAAACGGATTAACGTTTGACTCTTCCAATGCACTCTGATACACGGCAAAATCTTCTTCCTCTGCAACAGTAAGGTTACTCTCCTTTATTACGAAGTTTTGATTATTGGCTCTTATCACAGATGCTGCATCGGTAATTTTTCCGACTAAAAGTTTATCAACTACTTTATCACCGACCCTTACTTCGCCATTACGGCTGACTGTCAAACTTTTGCCGCTAACATGAAGGTCGTCCATAATTTGAATAGCTCCGCTTTCGCCTAAAAGCTTTAAGCCATTCTCGTTAATCAAAAATCCATCGTCCGATATTGTCAGTTTTCCATTCTTGGATAACTCCAACCCGTTTTCGGTTTCGTAAACAAGGAAGCCGGATCCGGATACAGCAAAATCAAGCGGGTTACCGGTTTGAATAAAGCTGCCTTCGGAAAAATCAGTCAAATGGTTTCTATCTGCCAAATCGATGCGGCTCATTATTTCGGCAAATGGAAGCTGCCTTTTATAACCGATTGAGTTTAGATTGGCAAGGTTATTAGAAACTATATCAATATTCTTTGTTTTAAGATGTAAATTTTTTGCCGCTTCATAAATGGAATTAATCATTTTATACTACTCCTTACTTCCCGTAACTGCTCATAAGTTTAATTTTGGAAATCAGCTCCTGTTCACCTGTTGTAAAGTGTTTTGTTTTGTAATGATTTTTTACGGTTGCAATTTCTTTGTTATAAAAAATCGATTCTGCCCTAAGCATTTTTACTTTTTCCTTCAAAGGTTTTTGTGTACTGGTTTTTCTTCGTTTCATAGTTCTGAATAGCGTATACAGCGAAAGAGTCATTATTACCGTAAGCAGAAGAATGAAATTCACATCGTTTTGTATAAACTTTTCAAGTTCGGAAGTAAAAGAAAAAAGATTTGCTTCCGAAAGCCCGGATACCGGGTTTGTGTTTCCGTTAAGAAGGGATGTTTTAATATGTTCCCATGCGGGTATTAATGCAATTACGGATAGTACAACTACTGTTCTTTTAGCTAATTTCTTCATTATCTGATTTTCCTTTTAATAGGGAAGAATAAACTCATTGTTGAACCTGAAGTTTCCGAGGAGATAATATCGAATTTCCCCTCGTGCTTTTTCATAAGATTCTCAAGTATTTTGTAATTCATATTACTTGCACCGGTGTTTTTGTTGTTCTTTTTATCGAACGCTTTCAAGTTTACTGTAGAGATAATTTTTACAACAATATTATCCTGTTTGTAACGGGTCTGAATGATAACACCTTCCGCACCGTTTGAATCTGCTTTTATTAAATCAAAAACATTTGATAGTATCTGGTACACATAGTTCTGATGACTTAAAACAGAGGGTGTGTTGTTATCAAGATCAAGAACGCATTCCAATTTAATGCTTTCCCAAGATGAACGCGTTAGGTTGTGAAAATCGATTATATATTCATTTAGATTTACCGGGCTTATCTTAAGGTTGCTGTTCGAGCTGCTTGAAAATTTTACAAGACGATTAACTGCATTATTAATTTTAACGATTTGAGATTTAAGAATGTCGAGATCGCTTTTTTCAACTTTATTATCTTCAAAAAGATCGATTTGTGTTGTTATTACCTGCAAAGGAGAAATTATTTCTTCCGCTATTCCAACTGTTAATTCTCCGACCGCAGTAAGTTTGAAATCATTTGCCAGCTTAGCCTGGTATGTTAGCAGTTCATTGTAAGTATCGTTCAATTTCTTTTTTGTAAGTAAATATTCGATTTTACCCGTCGTTAATAAAAGTGCTCTTTCTATAATGTCTCTTTTGTTACTCGTAATAACTGTTTCATTGTCGGGTGTTAAAATTACGAACAAACCTTTTGCTTTACCGTTTTCGGCAACCGGAATAAAGTAAAAGTATTGTTTTGAGCCGTTTGAATTGTATGAGTTTAATACCGGGATAATTGCCGCTTTATTGGTGTCGAGAACGAGACTTAAAATACCTTCTTTATAGTAGTGATTAACAGGATCATCAATCTTTGAAATCATTCTTTCGATCACAGGGACGAGCTCTGTGGAAGTGTCGTTCAGCATCAACAACGAGAAATCTTTTACCCGTATAATTTCCTGAAGAAATAAATTGAAAGCAGGCAGAACTTTCAGTTCATTTGTAATCTCTTGCAGGTCCTTCTGGTAGTCCGACAATTTTATAATGTAGTTATCCATCGAATTCAAAGTGTTTCTTTCTCCGGTTAATCGCTCTAAAATCTGCTCGCCGCTTAAAATGGATTCGCCGGCATTCACAGATGACTGCCCGACGAGGTAATCATAAAAAGAGAGATACGGGGCGCTATTTATTTGCTGTTTGTTCATTAAAATTTTATCAGCTTTGATTCTGTTTCTAATATTGGTTGATACTGGCTCATAAACTGCTCTATGTGTTCAAAATCTCTGAATCGTAACGTGTTTAATACCGATTCGTCAAAAACGTATCCTTCATCCCAGAAAAAGTTTTTAAAGTTCCATTTGCTTACAAAATAGTCGGCAAGGTGAACAAGAGAAACAAGTTCAACGGCGTTTGTGGATTTACCCGGGCAGTGATGATATAAAACCGTGTTACAAAGGTTAGCCGGAAGATTCCATTTTTCAACAAGGTTGTTGCCGATTTCCTGGTGTGTTAAACCGAGAATTTCTTCTTCGGCATCGATGAATTTGTACTCGCCTGACTTTGAAAGGTCAAGTATCTTCATGAATGAAGAATGGAAATATTTGTGAATTGCCGAAACAGCAAGCTCGTGTAAAAGCCCGGCTATGAAAGCTTCGCCGGAAATTTTATATCCCATATCAAGAGCGATTCTTCTTGCAAGCGAACCAACGAGAAAAGAATGGAGCCATAAGTCTTTGTAATCCAGAACACCGTCATTCATGTTCTTGAAGGTTTCCATTATCGAAAGACCTATGATGATATTTTTAATTTCCTGGTAACCGAGAACCAGGATTGCAAAATCAATAGTAGAGACTTTACGAGGTATTCCATAAATTGGAGAATTAGCGATTGCCAGCAGCTTTGTTGATAATCCCTGATCCCTCCCGATAATCCTTGACAACGTACTTGTTGATGTAGAAGAATCTTCAAGCAGCTTTGTTGTTTCAAGCATTACATTTGCGACAGTAGGAAGGTTGTGAATTCCGTCCAATACTTTTAAGGTTTTTTGCTTTTTTTCGGAAAATGTTTCGTTTGTCATAATCTCACTATCGTTAAATTGTTATTAAATTAATTTGATTTTCAAAAAGTTGTTTGTACGACTGAATAAGGTTCTCGAGGTATTCTGCGTTACCGAGCCTAAGTATTGCCGTGATTTCTTCATCAAGGACGTAATCAAAATCCCAGTTAAAATCCCCTAACTGGAAATAGTTTGTCATATAGTCCGCAAGATGAACAATTGCAGTAAGCTGCTTGTAATTTTCTGCTCCAGAAGGTAAATGGTGATTCATAATGACTTCCGACAATGAAGAAGGAAGGTTCCATTTTTCAATCAGTTTTGCGCCAATCTGGTTATGATGAAACCCGAGAGCTCTTTCTTCAGCATCATAAATCGACATTCCTTCATCATTAGCAAGGTCTAATATTTTCGAGTAATCTTTCTTAAAATATCTACAGATAATCGGAATACCGAGGTCATGCAGTAAACCTGCAGTAAATGCTTCGCCGGTATTGGGAAGCCCGAGATCCATTGCAATTCTTCTTGAAGCTGTTGCAGTCATAATTGAATGGAGTCCGAACTGTTTCTGGTCGAATTTCCCGTCGCAATAACTGCTGCATGTTTCTAAAATTGCAAATGCAGACACTATGTTTTTTATGTGATTAAAACCAAGCACAACAATTGCAAAATCAATCGTTGCTACTCTTCTCGGGAATCCGAACAAAGGGGAATTTGCAACCGATAATATTTTTGTAGACAAACCCTGGTCTTTGCTTATTACTTTACTAAGCTGTGAAGCACTTGAAACCGGGTTCTGAATAATTGCATCAACTTCAAAAATTATATTCGGTAATGCAGGAAGATTCCTTATCCGCGAAAGTGCGGCTTCGATTTTTATTTCACTTTCGGGACTAATTACGTGATTTACCATAGATAGATTTAAAGTTATTCTTCAGTTGTTGTAAAATTTTAGTATGAATTTGCGACACCCTTGAAACAGTAATATTTAAGACTTCGGCTATTTCTTTATAGTTTAAACTTTCGTAGTAGTAAAGTGTAATAATTAATCTGTCGCGTTCATTCAGTTTTTTAAGAAGTGCAAAAAGGATTTCTTTTTCTTCTCCCTTTTTTACTGTTTCGTCCGGTGTTTCTGCATCGGAAGGAATTGTTTCCAGCAGCAAGTAGCCCCCTTCATCGTCCACCCCGGTTGAAAGGGAGAGGTTTTTATAAACCACATCGTTTTCACCTGTTTTTCTCGGTTTAATCTGGATTTTCCGCAGTTCATCAATAATTTTCCCTCTTATTCTCTGAATTGCATACGTTTCAAACTTGGTACCGTAATCCGGGTCAAATCTTTCAATTGCTTCACTTAAACCTTCAATCCCGAATTGATAAAAATCCTTTTCATCCATTATATCATATTTTTGTAACCGGGTATTCTGGATAACGTAGTGAACAAGATTCAGATATTGAACTATTATCTTCTTCTTATTATCACTATCTGGATTTGCTTTGTATTCCTGCCACAGTGCAACATTATTCATTGGAATTGTTTCCTATCATGTTATTGTAATCCGAATCTTTTTTATCGACTGTTTTGTTAACCGCCTTCATGAACGTCAAAATGATTATTGCAAGCGTAATGGTTACCACTACAAAAACAACCAGCGCCCGTATAATCACATGTTCTAAAACTATACCTTGCTGTACAAAAAATATTATCGAGAGAAAAAAAATTAACAAACCAAACTGTACAACTATCTTATTCATCTTCATTCCATTTTCTTTAGATGTAAAAAGACAAATTGTATACCATAACTCTTTTTTTTTGAAGACGTTAAATACTGCGAAAAAAGGGGATTTTTTCGCTAAATAAAGGAAAGGTGCAGTTTCTTAATGGTGATTATTAGCCATTTGCCGATTTTTTTCAAGCCGGTTTAAAAGCACTGAAAACTGCTTTGCCGTTGTTGTACCGGGGTACTCTTTTAGGTAGATTTTTTGGTTTTGAAATGAACTCATTATATCTTTTTCAAAAGGGATATAACCCAAGTGGATTATCTCTATTCCGAGGAAATGGTTTACCGCTTTCTGCAGGTTTTCAGATGCAGTAACCGCATCATTTTCATCTATACATTTGTTAAATAGAACGCAATTCAAACCCGACAAATTATTAACAGTTGAAATTTTTGTGATTGCGTATGCGTCCATTACGGAAGTCGGATCTGTATTTGCTACGACAATGTTTATGTCGGCAAACTTTATCGCAGTTAAAACCTCTGCCGGAACACCCGGCGGACAATCGATAAGGATATAATCATAACTCCCCCTTGAATCGCCTAACTTTTGCAGAAATGAAAGAATTTCATCCTCTTTTCCCCCGTTATTGTTAATATTTCCATCATCACCCATAATCAGGTGAAGATTATCGGTAAAGTGAAAAATAATATCTTCGAAGAAAACCCTGGAGTTCAAAAAATCCGGTATTGTAGATTGCGGAATCAGGTTCAACATTGTCCCGAGACTCGAAAAATTCAGGTTAAAATCGATTAGCAATACTTTTTTTCTTTCAGAAAGAAGAAATGCCGTATTTATTGCTGTAAAAGTTTTCCCCGTCCCTCCTTTGCCGGAGGTAAAAGTAATTACCGGGCAGCTATCGTATTTTGATTCTTCTTCCCGAAAATTTTTTAACTGAACAATCCTTTCTGCCTGACCAGCTATCAAGATAGTTTCCCCGTGTAGATTAATTTTGCAATATAATCCGGGTCTGCAGCTATAATGTCATCCGGGATAACCTGTCCGTTTGTTAGAAATTTTACCGGGACGTTCATTTCGTTTGCAGTATTCAAAATATTTCCATACGAAACCGACTCGTCAAGTTTTGTAAAAATCAAACCGGAGTAGTTAAGTACTTTAAACTTCTTCGCAACATCCACCAGGTTTTTTGTAGCTCCGGTTGTATTTAATACAAGCATAGTTTCATCAATCTTTACGCCTGACAATGTCTGCCCTATTTCTTTAAGTTGGGCGGCATTATTCTGACTTCTTCCAACCGTATCTACAAATACAAGGTCTTTCTTGGCGAACTTTTTCATAATTTTGGGTACATCCGCTGCTTTATATGCAACAAGCATTTCTATTTCACTTAGTTCTGCAAACGTTTTTAACTGATCAATTGCCCCCAGCCTGTAAGTGTCTATCGAGATTAATCCAACATTCAGTTTATGCAGGATTTTCGAAATTAATGCCAGTTTGGCTACGCACGTTGTTTTACCCACGCCGGTAGGTCCAACAAGTGCAACAACTTTGGGAGTATTTCTTTTTTTCACCTCAAAACCTTCAGTAGGAATCAATGATGATACTACCGAAGTTATGAAGTCGTTTGTTGCCGGTTTTTTCAGAAGATTCAATTGGTTTTTTATCTGCAGAATTATTTTTTCTGCGAGACGTGAACTCACATCATTTATTACAAGAATGCTTTTTATTTCAGCTAATTGTTCATCAAACGGGGATTTTTTTTGTTCCGTCTTATTTAATTCCGGATTTTTCGGCTCGGTTTTGGGTTGTTTGCCTGCACCCTGGTAAATCTTTTGTCGTAATATTTTCAACTCGGAATCGAAACCGCTTTCATCACCTGTCTCAATTCTTTTTTTAATATTCTTATTTAATTTTGCGACCGGTGTGTCTTCTTCCACTCCTGCAACTACTTCAAAAACTACCCTGGAGCTTCCATTCTGCTTCAAATTTTTTGTGCTTAAAATAACCGCTTCGTCCCCCATTTCACCTTTAATTTGAGCCAAAGCCTCTTTTAGAGAGGGTGCAAGAAACTTTTTAATTTTCATTATTAAACCTCCAGTTTGCCAATAAATTCAATCTCTAAACTTGACGGTAACTCGGAATAAGAAAGGACCACCAATTCAGGGAAACTTGTATTGAGTAGTTTAAATAGGTATGGTCTTATCGTTGCCGAAGTCATAAATACAGGCACAAAGCCGAGTTCCTTGAACTTCTCAAGATATACTTTAATGTTCTCATTCAACAAAATCAATGTATGCGGATCCAGCCCTAAAGTTTGAATTGCATCTTTATTCTTTTGAAGTGCATTCACGATATTCGCTTCAAGTCTGTCTCCTAAAGCAACAGCATGAACAATACCGTTATAATCTTTATAAAGGTTAGCTATTGTATCTCCCAAAGAATGCCTTACATATTCAGTAAGAACGTCAATATTCTTTGTAACTTTTGAATAGTCAATCAATGCTTCAACAACCTGGACAAGGTCTTTAATTGGGATTAATTCTTTCAACAGGTTTTGAAGCACTTTTTGTATTGTTCCAAGCGGTAATACATCCGGGTTAATATCTTCGATAACAGCCGGGTACTCTTTTTTAAGATTTTCAAGCAGTTGTTTAACCGATTGCCTTGTAAGTATTTTATCGAAATTCTTTTTCAATGCTTCCTGCAAATGAGTTGAAAGAACCGAGATTCCGTCAACCACAGTATAACCCGCAAGTTCAGCCCGTTCTTTTTCAGCATCTGTAATCCAGTATGAATTCAAATTAAATGCAGGGTCAATAGTAGCTATTCCTGTCAATTCTTCCGTAGCAGTTCCCGAATTAATTGCAAGATACCTATCGCTGAATATTTCAAAACTGGCGACTGTAATTCCTTTTATCTTTATTAAATATTGATTCGGCTCAAGCTGTAAATTATCTCTTACTCTAACCGGCGGAACAAGAACTCCATATTCAAGTGCGATGTATTTTCTTGTTGATGAGATTTTCTGGAACAGATTACCGCCCTGGTTTTCATCTACCAAAGAAATCAGCCCGTACCCGATTTCTACCTCAATCGGATCGACTTGAAGATACTCTTCCACTTTTTCCGAGGGAGCTTCGATTTTTACTTCCTCTTCAACTTTTTCCACGTCTTTCAAAGATTTTTTATACTTAGCAGTAAAGTATGCGGCAAGTCCCAAAAAGAATGATAGCGACAGGAATGCAAATGTCGGCATTCCCGGTATCAACCCGAAAAGGAATACAAAGCCGGACACAGTACTCAGTACCCTCGGATTTGAAAACAACTGTGTTTTCATTTGGAGGTCAAGTGCATCTCCCGATGCGCTTCTTGTTACAACAATACCGGCAGAAGTAGCGATTAAAAGAGCAGGTATTTGAGATACAAGTCCATCACCGATTGTTAAAACAGTGTAGGTCTGTAGGGCAGAAGTTATTTCAAGGTTTCTTTGAACAACACCAATTATAATACCACCTAAAATGTTTATAGCATTTATAAGTAATCCTGCTATAGCATCCCCTTTCACGAATTTACTTGCACCATCCATTGCGCCGTAAAATTCCGCTTCTCTCGAAATATCGTCCCTTCTTTTCCGGGCGTCGGCTTCTGTAATTAACCCGGTATTCAAATCTGCGTCAATTGCCATCTGTTTACCCGGCATTGCATCAAGTGTAAATCTTGCGGCAACCTCGGAAATTCTACCCGAACCTTTTACAATTACAATAAATTGAATAATTACGAGTATAATAAAGATAATAAATCCGACCACATAGCTTCCACCGACAACAAATACTCCGAAAGTTTCAATTACTTTTCCTGCATCTCCTTCTAAAAGTATAAGCCTCGTTGAACTTATATTCAGTGCCAATCTGAATAAAGTCAGCATTAGAAGTAACCCCGGAAAAACAGAAATTTCGAGAGGAGAGCGGATGTACAGCGATACGATTAGAATCAAAATTGCTATTGAGATATTTAAAGCAAGAAAAAAATCGAGCATAAAAGTAGGTAAAGGAATAATCATCAATCCGAGGATCAACACCATTCCCGCTGCCAGTACTATATCCGAATTTTTTAGAAACTTACCCATCATTTAAATAATGCTCTTCTTTTTTGCACTGTTTTTTAACTTGAAAATGTATGCAAGTATCTGTGCGACAGATTTATATAGACTTGCAGGTATTTCATCGCCTATGTTACAATACTTGTACAACGCTCTTGCAAGCGGAACATCCTCGAAAAGGGGGACATTATGTTCGGCTGCAACTTTTTTAATTCTTTGTGCAACTTCGTTTATTCCTTTTGCAACTACTTTAGGAGCATTCTTTTTCCCGACTTCATATTTCAATGCAACCGCATAGTGTGTCGGGTTTGTTATTACTACATCGGCAGTCGGCACATCCTGCATCATTCTACTTCTTGCCATTTGAAGTTGTTTGCTCTTAATTTTCCCTTTTATTAAAGGATCGCCTTCAGTTTGTTTATTCTCTTCTTTAACTTCCTGTTTCGTCATCATAAGGTCTTTTTTATGTTTGAACTTTTGGAATGCAAAATCACCCGCAGCAATAACAACAAAAGCGAGGCAGATTTTCCAGACGAATGCTAATCCGGTATCAACCATAAAAGAAAAAACCTCGTCAACCGAAAAGTCTATTAGACCGACAGATTGAGCAATGATATCCGATAAAACCCAGTATGCGAATAAACCGACAATAGCGAGCTTAAATAATGCTTTTACAACTTCAACCAACGAAGTAGAAGAGAAGAGAACTCTTTTCAAACCTTTCAAGGGGTTCAGTTTGGAGAATTTCGGCTGTAATGCTTTCGGAGTAATTTTAAACCCGACCTGACCATAATTAACCGCAAGACCTATAATCATTAGTCCTACTACCACCGGTGCAACAAGCGAAACAAAAAACAGGAAACCTTTAATAGCCAAAGTTGACAGAACGTCGAAATTGATTTCAAATTCGTGTAAAGAGGAGAAGATATAAATTGAAACGAATTTTATCTGCCCGCCGATATGGCTTTGAAAAAGGGTTAACAGTCCCATTCCCGATAAAAGTGCGGCAAAGGAAGAAAGCTCCTGGCTTTTTGCAACCTGTCCTTTTTCTCTTGATTCATTAAGACGTTTACCCGACGCTTGTTCGGTCTTTTCCTGTCCGTCAGAATTCTCCATTTACCTGCTCATAACTGTTAAAATGTATGAAAGACCCTCCTGGTACTGTGTTAAAAGATTCCTGATTATATAAATAGTAATCGGAGCGGCAGAAGCCATCAGCATTAAACCGAGAATCATTTTTAACGGAAGGACAACAAAAAAAACCTGCATCTGAGGGATTACTCTTGATATAACACCCATTGCAACATGAACCAAAAAGAAAGAAACCAATACAGGAGCTGCAATTTTAATTGCAATTATAAAAACTCCCCCGGCATACTTTGCCAGTTCAGTAGCAAGGTTACCGCTAATAACGTACGTTCCAAGCGGGATAATTTTCAAAGAAGAAGAAAGCGCTTGAATAATAAAATGATGCCCGTTAATTAACAAAAAAACCAGAATTGCTACTAAATAGTAAAAATCGCCTATAATATTGTTTTCAAATTCAACCGAAGGATTAAACATAGCCGCAACACCAAAACCTGTTTCCTGCCCGGTTAACATACCTCCATAGGCAATTCCCCAGAAAACAATATTAAATGCAAAACCTATTATCATACCCGTAATTAATTCTTTTGTTCCGGTTAAAGCAAGCATTAGTAAACCTTGTTCCTGGTTAAACTGAAAATCTTTTACAAGGAACATCAGCATATATGTAATTACAATTGCAAGAAACATTTTAGCAAGTACGGGTAATGAGCCATGCCCGAATACAGGTGCAACAAATATTACGCCTGCAATCCTTAAAAAGACAAAAAGCCCGGTAATGAAATCCGATATTAAAATGTTCGTCATTTTACAAGCGCCGTGAACATATTAAAATATTTTACCGTAAAAGTAACGAGCTTATCGAGTATGAACGGAAGAAGTATAATTATTACAATTGCAGTAAGAATAATTTTCGGTACAAATGTCAGCGTCATTTCATTAATTGAAGTCGCCGTCTGGAAGATCGAAATGACCACCCCTACAATAAGCGATGTCATTAAGATTGGAAGCAGTAAAAGCATTGTAGTAAAAAAAATGTCCGATAAAATTTCAGTAATAAGTTCAACCGTCATATCAATTAAAACTCCTTATTAAAGAACCTATAACAAGGTTCCATCCATCAACAAGAACAAACAATAATATTTTAAATGGAAGCGAGATCATCATAGGGGGAAGCATCATCATACCCATAGACATTAAAACGCTTGCCACCATCATATCGATAATTAAAAAAGGAATAAACATGAAAAAACCGATAATAAAACCTGCGCGTAATTCGCTTAGAACAAAAGCCGGAATAAGGACGTAAGTAGGAAGTGCTTCGCGTGTTTCCGGTCTTGTGGAACTCGATAAACTTACGAACAATTCAAGGTCTTCATCCCTAACGTTCTTAAACATAAACTGCCTGATAGGTTCAATCCCTTTATTATAAGCGGAATCCATGGTGATTTTTCCGTCCATGTACGGCTTTAGAGCTTCGTCATTCACCTGGTTCCAGGTTGGCGCCATTAAAAAAAAAGTAATAAAAAGAGCGATTCCCGCCAGTAATTGATTCGGCGGCATCTGTGCGGTTCCAAGTGCGTTCTTCAAAAAATGGAATACGATTATCATCCTTAAAAATGATGTTGTCATTATCATTATCGAAGGAGCCAGCGAAAGGATTGTCAACAGCAGCAGTAACTGAATTGTTGTAGAAATATCCTGCGGGCTGTCCGACGTACCCACATCAATACCGATTTTCGGAAGAGCTACGGTCGGATTTTGCTGCGCTTCGGCTACACCCTGGAAAAGTATTATAACCAGCAAAATGAGAAATGAGAGTTTTATATAATTCTGTTTCATTTGCGTATAATACTTCTTTTCAATAATTCCCAGACGTTTTCATTTGCAACCTGCCCCGTGTTTTCAACTTCATCAATACCGGCAGGTTCATCAAGTTTATCAATTAAGGAAATTGAATGATCGGAAATTCCTAAAAGATAGTATTTGTCTTTAAGTCTAATCAACGAAACAAACTTCTTCGGCATTAACGGCTGGACAGTAATAACCTTCACGGCAAATTTTTGATTCGGGCTAAACCTATTAAAAAGAACATATTTTTTTATCAAAAACACGAGTATATAAAAAATGCCTAGAAGAATCCCGAGAACAAGGAATACTTTAGTAATTTCCCATGCGCCCATTTAAATTCCTTTAATCCTGTCTGCTGTATCAACAAGGTTTGTAATTCTTATCCCGAAGTGTTTATCCATAACAACCACTTCACCTTCGGCAATTTTTTTGTTGTTCACATAAACGTCAACGGGTTCACTTGCTAATTTTTCAAGTTCGATTACATAACCCCGTTCAAGTTCAAGAATTTCTTTAATCTGCATTTTTGTTCTTCCGAGTTCAATGTAAACCGTTAAACTCAAATCTTTAAGGAATTCCATTCTATCTTCACCAAGAAAACCGGTTTTATAAGATTCGTTAAACTGCGGAAAATCAGCTTTGGAAGCGCTTATAATTGAATTCGCATCCATGGACTGGTTCGCCGTATTTTCACTCTGTTGTTCGGTATTCATGTTCTGATTATCCATACTTTTGCACCTAATTTATTTTATTTTTTTTACTGCTCTACTTGTTACTTTAACTGCTTTATGACCGTTGACAACTCCGGGTATACCGTAAAAAAGAGGTTTGTTATCTACTTTAACCGTTACTTCATCACCGGTTTTCCCGTTTGTTAGAATCACGTCTCCTTTTTCCAAACTCATTAGGTTTTTAAGAGAAATTGAAGCGGTTGTAAATTCTACATTCACATAAATCTCTGCTTTTTTTAGGTTGTCAACAATCAACGCTTTTGCGGTATTACCCGAAAATTTTGATGTTCTGGTTGTGTTAAAACTCTGGGTTGCCAGTTTGCTTAAAACCGAATCAAAAGCATAAGTAGCATAACATAGATTTAACAAACTTTTTGTTTCCCCGATATTGATTTCGCAGGTTATTATAAGCACGCTGTCGCTTTGTGATGTAATCTGGACAAAATCGATGTCCGATTCAAAACTGCCGATAATAAAGTTGTAGTTATCAATTTGCATCCATGCTTTTTTCAGTTCCTGCATTACTCTTTCAACAAAGATGTATAATACTTTCTGTTCAATCGGAGTAATAACTTTTGACGTTTTAGTCCCTTTACCGTTACCGCCCAAAAGCCTGTCAACAAGTATTAGTGCAAGTTCGGGGCTTAATTCCAGAACACCTTTTATATCGGTATTTTTAATATCGAAAGTAAAAAGGCATGCCGGGTTTGAAACAGAAAGGATGTATTCCGAATAGTAAATCTGGTCAACCGAAGTAATGTTGATATTGACTATCGATTGAAGTTTGGTCATTAAAAACGAGCTTAAACCTTCCGAAAAGTTTTCGTGAAGACTTTTTATTGTTCTTAACTGGTTTTTGGAAATTCTATTGGGAAGACGGAAATCATAAAGCATCGCCTCTTTTTCAGGTTCATACTCTGCTCCTTTTTCTCCACCTGTTTGAATTTTTCCAAGCAGTTGATCAATTTCTTGTTGTGATAGTATTTCAGCCATATTTTTTTACTGTATTATGTATTTCGTAAAATAGACATTGCTAATTTTCAGGTTGCCGAACTTTGCCATAACATTATTGGCAAGTTCGGTTTTTAATGTATCTTTATACCCGACTTTCCCCACTTCTAAAAGTGTTTTATTTGACAGCGTATTGATAATAATATCTTTAACTATCAATTCTTTTTCTTTTAATTCTTGAAGTTGTTTCTCGTCCGGCATATCGAAGCTAACCGAAGTAAGCATCAATTTTTGACCGTTTGTTCCGGCTGGATTAACTATTATATCGTCAAAAGACGCAATAAATTTTCCTATTTCGGTTGTCTTATTTTTAGATTGAGCCGACTTTTCAGTTTTTGCCTCACCCGGTTTACTCTCTTTTATTACTTCCGGTTGAATTCTATTCATCAGCACATTTGCCGTTACAAAATAAACCGCTACCAGCTGGATAATAAAAAGGGGTAACCCTATGATTAACACTTTAGGATTGAATTTTGAAACCTTTTCCGGTTCGGGACTGCTGTTCTCCACTAATTCCTGAATATTCTCGTTTTCACTCATTTTTTATCTTTTTTTTTACTGAAAAGATTCAATAGATGTGCCATAGCGGGGAATTTTAGTTTCTTTTGAAAAACTAAATTTTTCTAATCATTTGGAATATGGGGAAAGATGGAAGTGGTTAATATTGAACAAATGCCGATTTTTGTATTACTCTCCGTAAAACAAAACCGGATCGTAATAACAACAAAAAAATAAGCAAAGGGATGGTGTTGTTCCATCCCTTCACAGTCACTTGTCTAATTAATCTATCTTACAAGATTGGTAATTTCTTGCAGTAGTGAATCCGAAACCGTAATCACTCTTGCATTAGCCTGGAAACCTCTTTGAGAAACGATCATCCTTGTAAATTCCTCCGAAAGGTCGACGTTCGATTGCTCTAATGCACCGGACTGAATAGTAGTTTGTGTTGATTCACCGGGGTCGCCAATAAACGGGGCACCCGAGTTAGCAGAAACTGTATATAGGTTATCGCCTATGCTTGACAAACCGTTCAAGTTGGGGAACGTTGCTACTAAAATTTGAGCTAAGTTTCTTGAAGCACCGTTTGAGAATATTCCAACTATGTAACCGTACTGGTCAATACTTAAGTTTGATAAAAATGCTGATGCTGAACCGTTCTGATTCAGTGCAGAAACAACCGGGTTAGCAGATGTCTGTGTAATACCGCCGAATGAAGAACCGAAATTTAGTTCTATATTCTGAGAGCTTGCACCGCCTGCAGGAGTATAACTTAATACCGGGGGATTCGGAGAAATTGTATTTACAGAACCATCAGGGTTAAATGAAATCGTTCCGGAGTTGTTGCTTAATCCGCCGCTTGAACTTGGAATAGATGCCGACCAATTCCAGTTGTTGGCAGATGTCTTTGTAAACTTTATTGACAATGTATGCGAAGCACCCAACGAGTCGAAGATTGTTACTGTTCCGGTAACAACGTTAACTGCCCTGTTGGCGTCTACTGTTGAACTCAAAGTTGTAGTGTTGTTAGTTTGGGTTACTGTAGTAGGATCAAAGTTGAAATTGATTCCAAGAGTTGTATCCTGGATTTGGATTGCTGCTGGAGCGGCTCCGTTCATTGTTAACATATCTCCAGTTGCGGGATCAAACACCGCGGTAACAGGACCGCCTGTCAATATCGGTGCGCCCGGATTTGATTTATCTGTTAATGTATAAGCAATATCGTATGTGTCGGCTGCGGTTTTAGTATAAGTAACGCTGAAAGAATACTCTCTGCCCGATTCATCATAAATGGTATTAGCATCTGTAGTTGTATCACCAATTGCCAGTGCAGAATTAATGTTTCCACTTTGAATATACTCTTCGGAACGTGTTATGAATGAATTACTGCTTAAGTTTCCACCCCAGTTGATATTTGTTGTTGCAACTGCAGGCAGCCTTAAATTAGGATCAATAATAACATCCTGTAAATTATTCCCGGGAGGAACAACGCCGTCTTCGGTAGCAACTTTACCTTGAACAATTGCACCGTTCTGCGGATTAACAAGTTTACCGTTAGCATCAAACATGAATGCACCGGCTCTGGAATAAAATGTTTCTCCGTTGCTTTTAAGTATAAATAGTCCATCACCCTGAAGTGCAAGGTCTGTAAGAACTCCAGTTCTTTCAAATGTTCCTTGAGCCCAGTTACGGTCGATTGAGTTGACTTTCATACCAAGACCGATTTGATAAGTGTTTGTACCGCCAGAGCCTTCGGAAGGGTTGGTTCCGTATCTAACAAACTGGTTGAATGTATCGCTGAATGTAATTCTTGAACCTTTGAACCCGATAGAGTTCACGTTTGCAATATTATTACCAATTACATCAAGCATTGATTGATGATTTTTAAGTCCGGATACACCGGCGAAGAGAGAATTAATAAGTGACATTGTAACCTCCTAAGGATTATTTTGTTAAATTTAGTTCAATCTCTGTCAGTCGATTGAACCGGGGAGCGTCCTTACAAGGTCCCGCTCCGTGCTGTTTATTAAACTATGCGAATACTACTGTATCTATATTTGTAAAAACTTTATCTTCCTGTCCAGACAAATCCATTGCTGTAATAACCGTTCTATTAGGGATGTTCACTATAAATGCCGTCTGGTCAAGCATTACCAATGAATCTTTTGCTCCTTTTGATTCAGCTTTTTCTACTGCTTCATTCAACTTATTCAACGATCCTTCGTTAAGCTGAATATTCCTTGCTTCCAATCTTTTTGAAGCGTGGCTCGAAAATCTAAGTTTATCAAGCTCTGTTTTAAATATGCTGCCGAATTCATCGCTTTTAGCTTCCTGCCGTTTAGGAGCAATTATATCGTCCTGATTTATCGGTATAAAGGGGACTTTAATCCCGTTTATAATTTCACTCACTTTCCACCTCCGTATGGGTTTGAGTTCGAATTTGTATTCAAAATTTCAAGGATATCCGATAATGAATATTCTACACCGTTTACAATCAATCTTGTACCGTCTTCAGTGAATTTTATCGAGTCTATCGGACCTATTCTATACATTGTTACATTTATGTTTTGATTTTCCGAGTTCCTTGCGTCTACTTCAAAAGTGTATTCACCAATTGGAACTTTTTCACCGTTATTATCGGTAAAATCCCAGGAAAGTTTATGGTCTCCCGAAAGATTTGGTAAATTATTTATAGTTTTTACGATGTTTCCGTACTTGTCGTACACTTTTATTGTAACATTTTCTGCGTTTGATGGAAGCGTATAACCAAGCGAAATGCTTTCCTGTCCTTTGTAAGTAAGATTTGAACCTTCAATTTTAACTTCTTTACCAATCAATGCTGCTGTTAAAGTATTGTTTATCGACTGCGTTAACTGATAGTTTGCATTAATACTTGTATCTAACGATGTATTCATATTCGTTAATTGCTCCAGCGAGCTGAACTGTGCAAGCTGAGCTGCAAACTCGGTTCCATCCATCGGTTCGAGAGGGTCCTGGTTTTTTAACTGCATCAGCATTAATTTCATAAAATCATCTTTACCGAGTACAGATTTCCCTTTAACTGAATCAACATTTGTATTTCCAACTGAAACTATTGAATCAAACATCTTAAACTCCTTTAGACAAGATATTCATAAGTGTTATATCCCATCGTTTTTACTTTTAATTCTTCTTCTTCGGAATTATTAAACCGTTTACCATTTTCTTTGTTCTTTGTTTGTCCCGCAGATTTTTGGTTTTTGTTTTCGTTATAACTGATTGTTACTTTAACTGCTGCCGCTTGAATACCCGCCTGGCTTAAGTTTTGGTATAATTGGTTCATGTTGTTTTCAACAAGCGCTTTAACTTCCTGAGTTTCAACCTCCATCATTGCTGTTAAAACATCTTCAACAACCGAAAGAGAAATTTTTACCTGTCCAAGGTTTCCGGGTTCTACTTTGAATGTCATTGTCCCGGCTTCTCTTCTTTCGATAAAGTTGGACAACTCTTTTATTAACTCGAAAGATTTAATTATCTGCGTCTGGTTTGAAAATGAAGGTTTAAATTCTCCTTTGTTAACCGAAAAGACATCATTTGCTTTGAAAGCAGAATCAAATGCAGCAGTATTGTTTTCCTTGAAAAATGATTCTTTCCCTTTAACTGCCTCGGAAGTATTACTTGTTTGCTCTAAGTTTTTATCTCCATTTTCCGATTCAGTATTATCTGAAGCAGTATTCGAATTGATGGTAGTGTTAGGCTTTTTAACTTCTGAAACTACATGAGATTCAAAAGATGCTTTCGATAAATTACCTGCATTAATCTTTTGATCGCTTTTAATTATAATGTTTTTATGATCATGGCGTTCGCCTTTATCGTGTTTATCGTTGAATGCATGATTCTCGCTCCCGGTTTTGATTTCGGCAAACTCTTTTTTACCACTTGCATTTACATCATTTTCTTTGCCGGTATTTTTAAAGTCTTTAACAGATAAATCTTCCTTAGTAGCAATTACAGGTTGTTCTTTTCCAACCGATTCAACCTTTGTAGTGTTACTGCTCATTTTAATTTTATCGAAAAGGCTATTAACGGCATCAACAATTGTTTTCCCGTTTTGACCGGAAGAATGCGTTGATTCTTCTTTACCTGCAGTAGAAATGCGATCTGCACTAACTTCGTTTTGTATATTCAGCTTAAATTTAGTTGAATTTTCAATTCCTGATTTAGTGTGTCCTATTGATAAATCTTTTAACTTAAAAGATTCTTTGAATAAATTCAGATCATCTTTTAGCTGTTCTCTCATCGAAGCATTAGAAATTTCTCTAACCGGTTTATTAATGTTGGTATTCAATTCAACCGTTTTCTCCGGAGTTTGTTTTAAGGTTTCCTGAGTTTTTAATTCCACATTTGATGTTGTGTTTTTAGCTTCAACTACAGGTTTAATAGTATCATTTGTACTTACCGTTTGCTTATCAGTAGTATTAAGATTCTTCCCGTCGTTAAGTGTAAATGTTTTTTCATCAACCCGGTTTTCAACAATTTCAACAGGTTTCCGAACAATTTGTTCAATTGCATTTTTTATTGCGCTCAGGTCAACATTTCTTGAACCGGTTATATCAATTGAATTTGCATCCAAAGATTTCAGTGTTTCAAGTGATGATGAAATTGATGTAAACAACTCTTTGGAGCGGGCATTATCCGGCGAAACCGGTTGTCCGTTCTTAAATATCAATACTTGCTGCCCGGATTTGTTATCAATCCCGTTCTGTTTTTCAAAGCCTTGCTGGCTGCTTAATAAGTCCAGTACGGATACTCTTTTAGTTGATACCAATAGGTTTTTACTTGAGGATTCTTTTTCTGTTTTCAGTTCGGATGCTTTAATAAAATCTGATAGATTAACATACTTCTTCGGAGTACTTTTAACATCGTCTCCTTTCGCCTCCGCATTGATTGCTTCTGTGCCGGTATCGATTTTTCCCGGTTGTGTTTCGCCTTTAAAATTAATCACTACTTTTTCAGCATTATTTGTGCTAATACTAACCGCATCCTTTACTGCTGTATAAGCGGTCTCTTTTACTATTCCGAAGGCTGATTTATTATTCTTAAAATCATTCTGAATCACTTCACCGTCAACAAAAAGATTGTTCAATTTATTCGTTGAATCATGCTTCATATCCTGAAGTTCAACCACTTCGATTGTCGCATTAACTTTTATTACTTGCTTGGGGTCTACAGTCTTTTCTTGTTGAGTAGCTGGAATGGAGCTTGCCGGTTCTTTTTCCTTCAGAGGTGTTGTTGGTTCACTACTCTTCAGTAATACTTCCCCGGAGCTTTCTTTTACGGTTATCACCGGTTTCTGAAGCGAATTTTCTTCTACTTTCTCTGGTTGAACTTTTTTTGTGTTATTCGAACTGACCAATTCATTCTCACCGGAATTGATTACCGGTTTGGTCCCTTTTACAATACTTTCTAATTCAGCTTCTAATTTCGGTGTAACACTCTTTATCGATGCTTCTTTTTGGTTTTCGATTTCGGATACAACCGGTTGTTGAGTTGAAGATACTTCTACTTCTTTTAAATTCGCTGGCTGAGCATTTTTTAATTCGGTTGAATTAATTGATGTAAGCGATTCATTTTCCTGTGTGTTTAAAACCGGCTTAATTTCCGGCGCAATCTCTGATTGTTCTGTAGTTGATGGAGTGAATTTAGATTTATCCTGATTTGTATTTTCTACAATTTTTGTAATGTTATTATCTACCGATTCAGTTTGTAATTTACCGGATACAGCATCAGCTTTTTCCGATAAAACAATTATAGGATTTATCGAACTTGTTTCATCCGTAATCTTTTGGGGATTAACCGGGACGGTTTTGTTTTCTCCTTGTTTTACTTGCTTAACTGAAACTGCCTTTTGTTTATCTACGTTAGCTGTTACCGGAATTTGAACTTCTTTTTCCAGAGCAGTTTTATCTTTTGCAAATTCGGTTCCCAATGCAAACAGGTTTATTATAACGGCTTTTTCGCCTGTTTTCAGCACTACATTAACATTCTCGTTGTTATTAAACTTGTCCAGGATAAATGATAAGCCATCGTTTATTTCAGGTGCAGTTGGTTTTGTTCCCTCACCCTGAAAAACTGTTTTTTCTTCTGGTTCTACTACTTTACCCGCTTCACCGGTTCCCATCAGTTTATATATTAATGAAATTAGCTCGTGTGCATCTAATTCGACATTCTCCGAACTGTTTAAAGCATTGCCTTGAGTTTTATCACCTGTAACTGCTTTAATTACATCCTCAATTGCAATATTCGATGGGAGTGTAAAGACAACCGAGTCTTCGCTACTGTTTTTCAAAACAGATAATTCAATTGCTTGAACCGGTTGACTTTGCGGATTTATAAATTTCGGTGTATCTGCTATTGGCTCCGCTTCCAAAACAAATTTCACTATATCCGTAAATAGGTGTTTCGGCTGCTCAAGTGCAGGCGATGTATATGTAAAAATACCTTTATCAATAACAGGGTTTTTCAAAAACAAAGGATTAAAAATCATTATCTCGCTCTAGTTAATCTTATAGCTAATTCCGGGCTGAGATTTGACAGCACTTCGGCTGCTTTTCTTTTCTTCATAGAATAAATTAAATCTCTTGCTGTATCATCGGAAAAATTTGAAATTAATTTAGCGACAATTTTAGAGTCCATTGCTTCATACAATTTCACAGTCTCTTTTTTCCATTTCAAATAGCTGCTGTCTTTTTGTGCACTGTTTGATTTTGGCGTCGGTTTTGGTTCCATTTTCTTGATTTGCGAAAGTTGCGGAACGTTTATTAATTCTTTTGATTGACTAAGCGAATCCCCCTTCGAATCAACAACTGCAAGGCTGTCCACGGCAAGTGTAGAATCCGTGACTTCGGTTGTATCCGTGTTTAATGCTTCCGCCGTTTCCGTCTCTTCTGTAAGGGCTTCTTCCTCTTCATAGATTATTATCGGTTTCTTTCCCGAGAAATCGAATGCAAAGATGTTTGTAAAGTTTTCATTTGCAATTATTATTATACCTGTAACGGCAACAAAGGCTATTAAAAATACGAGGGCATATATTAGTTGATTCTTCATTACTATGCCTTTGTAAGCCTCTTCGATGCAATATCATCAAGCAGCGATAATTCTGCTTTATTTTCTTCTACAAGATAATTCTGGTAATGTTTGTCCTTCAAGGAATCGAATATTTTCACTTCTTTTTTCTTCATTGCCAGTTCTTCAATTATTTTTCCCTTTTCAATTTCTTTTTCGGCTTTCTTTTCCTTTTTTGATTTTATAAGTTCGTCAACAAAATTTTCATAGTTCAACTGGGCTTGCAGTTCATTTGCTCTTATTCTCGAATTGTTGAAAGCCCCCTGGCGTACTTTTTCTTTCTCTTTATATAACTGTTCGATTTCAAGCGAGATATTGTTTATCTCCATGTTTACTATAGCAAGTTCTCTCTTTACTTTCTTTTCGAGATTTTGCTTCACTTTATTTACCGAGTCGAATTTAAACTTAAATTTAGCCATACTTCATCTTCATTATTAAAGCAAAGGTTCTTCTATTATGTGAAATAATCTTTGCACTGTTTCATCAAACTTTGCGTGATCGTCATAATTTTGTTTAAGAAATGTTCTTAAATCATTTATTTTTGAAAGAGCGTGATCAATCTGCGGGTTACTACCGCGTACATAAGCCCCGATATTGATTAGGTCTTCTGCTTCGTTATATGTTGCAAGAATTTCATTAAATAACCCGACTCTTTTCCTATGTTCCTGTGAAACTATATCCGGCATAACACGGCTTATGCTTTGCAGCGGATCAATTGCCGGGAACTGCGCTTTATTCGCCAGCCTTCTTGAAAGTACTATGTGTCCGTCCAGTATCGATCTCACTGCGTCTGCAACCGGTTCGGTCATATCGTCGCCGTCTACAAGTACTGTATAAAAACCAGTAATAGAACCTTTCGACGAAGTCCCTGCTCTTTCAAGCAGTTTCGGCAGAAGAGCAAAAACTGAAGGAGTATACCCTTTTGTCGTCGGTGGTTCGCCTACTGTTAAACCGATTTCTCTTTGCGACATAGCGAAGCGCGTAACCGAATCCATCATCAAAACAACATCTTTTCCCTGGTCGCGAAAGTATTCTGCAATCGTTGTTCCGATGTATGCGGCTTTCACTCTTAGCAAAGCCGATTTATCGCTTGTAGCAACAACAAGCACGGATCTCTTCAAACCTTCTTCTCCGAGGTCTTTCTCTATAAACTCCCTTACTTCTCTTCCTCTTTCACCGACAAGAACTATAACATTCACATCTGCATTTGTATTTCGGGCAATCATGCCGAGTAAAACACTTTTACCGACGCCGCTGCCCGCAAATATTCCAACTCTCTGCCCTTTGCCGCATGTCAATAATCCGTCTATTGCTCTTATTCCGGTTTGAAGCGGTTCCGAGATTCTACTTCTTTGAAGCGGGTTAGGCGGTTCACTATAAATATCTGTAAACCGGTCAATTTCCAAATCTGCTAAATCATCTATCGGATTCCCGAGTCCGTCAATTACACGTCCGAGAAGATTATCGCTTATTGCAACTTTGAAAGATTCGCCTGTAGCAAGAATCTCGCAGTGCGGTGATACATTTTTCATCTCTCCGAGTGCGATAGAAACTACTTTACCGTCTTTAAATCCAACGACTTCCGATTTACCGACTTCGTTCCCTTCTCTATCAATTATAGAACAAATTTCTCCAAGTTTTACATTTGGTCCGATTGATTGAACGACAAAACCTACTACATCGGTAATCCTGCCGTGTAGTTTTATCAAATCATTCGAATTGATTATGCGTGAATATTTTTCGATATATAAATCAGCTATTTCCACTTAAATCTCTGTCTTTACCTTCGAATGCTTTTCTCAATAATTCAAGTTGAGAATCAATTCTTGCGTCAACATTCCCGATTTCGGTTTCAATAAAACAGCCGCCACGCTCTACTTTTTGAGTAATGTCAAAATTGATTTTCGTAAATTTATTACCTGCCAACCCGTCATAATCCGATGGCGTTAAAAGTTGGTAGTCTTCAGGGTTCAGTCTTATTACTATTTCATTGGCTCCGATAATTTTTTGTGCTGCAGATTTAATAAGAGCTAACATTGATTCCTTTTCGGGTATATGGCTTTGAATTACTTTTTCTGCAATCTTTAATGATACTTCCGCAACTATATGGTCGAATGAGGATTCATAATTAGAAATTTTTTCTTCCAGGCTCGAAAGAATTTTTATAAACTCTTCCGATTTTTTCAACATTTCATTTGTGTTTTCTTGTTCCAGGTCTTCTTTTGCCTGCTCGTACCCGCGGTTGAATCCTTCTTCAAATCTTTTTTCGAATTCTTTGTTAAGTTCTTCTACCGGATTAGTTTTTTGTTCCGGTTTGTTTTCAACTTCGTAAAGAAGATCAACGTTTGCAGAAAATTTCTGCGGTTTACATTTAAGTTTAATTACCTCAGACATAAACCTCTTCCGAACCACCGCGGAGATTTACACTTATTTCTCCCTGATCTTCAAGACTTTTAATTATGTCAACAACCCTTGCCTGTGCGGATTCTACTTCTTTTAATTTAACCGGTCCCATATACTGCAATTCTTCTTTCAGAAGGTCTGCTGCTCTTTCGGACATATTAGAAAATATTTTTGTTTTCAATCTTTCATCCGCAGTTTTCAATGCAAGAGCAAGGTCTTTTCTATCAACTTCTTTAAGAATTCTTTGAATATCTTTGTTTTGAATATGAACAATATCCTCGAAAAGGAACATTAAACGCTTTACTTCAAGTGCTATGTCCGCATCTATTTCCTGCATCTTTGCAAGTATTTCTTTGCTGACCCCGACATTTGTACGGTTAAGAATATTTGCGAGACTTTTAGGTCCGCCTATCTGGCGGGCCGATTGACTAATTGAAACACCGGCAAGTTCATCAACTACTTTTTCTATCTGTTTCAAAGTTTGCGGAGATATTTTTCCAAGCGCCGCAATTCTGTACGCTACATCAATCCTTACCTCTTCCGGAAGTTCTTTTAATGCAGCAGCAGTCTGCTCCGGATTAAGATGAGACAATATTAATGCTATTGTTTGTGGATGTTCTTTGCTTAAAAAATTTATAAGTTGTGTTGAATCCGCTTTTTTCAAAACGTCAAATCCATGCAGAGTAGTAATACTCTTTACTTTTTCAATTATCTCAAGTGCTTTTGATAGCCCGAAAGATTTTTCAAGGATTTCCTGCGCAACTTCAATACCGCCTTCAAGTACAAACTCGCGTGCTGTAATCATACCGTAATAATCGTTCATTACATTGTCGACAACATTGCTTGGAGTACTGCGGACTTTTGTAATTTCCGCTGAAATCAATTCTACGTCGGCATTATCCAAGTATTTAAATACTCTTGCAGCGACTTCCGGGTCCATACCAAGCATTAGTAATGCGGCTTTTTGGGCTCCGTTTAATTGATTAGCAAGGCTCTCTTTCAGAGCGGTTTGTTCTTTAGTACTCATCTTCTTTCAACCACAAATTGATTAGTTTAGCAGCTTCAGCCGGATTTTGTCCTACGTAGTTGACAATTTTCTCCTGCCTTATCTTTTTACTTATAGCTTCATCGCTAATTTCGTCTTCAATATCACCAATTTCTATAACCGGTTTCCTTTTTCGGGATGCTGGTTTTTGAACTATTTCCATCTTTCCCCCTTCTGCCTGCATGTCATCATTTGCATAACTACCGGGTTGCCTTACCGTACCGATTATTATTTTTTCATTTTTCAAACGTTTTAGCAATCCTTTTAATACAAACATTGCCGCAAGAATTGATGCTATTACTATAATTATGTTTGAAATATCGTCCATATTTCCGAACGGAGAAGATTCCGTATCCATTGTTCCTTTATATTCCTGTGATTCAAAAGGAATGCTAACAACCGACACTATATCGTTTCTTTCGGGGTTATAACCAACCGACTGCATTATAACCGGTTCTAATTTCTTAAGCTGTTCATCAGGGCGAGGTTCAACTACTGTTTCTACCTGGTCCCCTTTTTTAATTTCTTTTGTTATACCGTTGATTACTGCGGCAACAGTAATCCTTTTTATGTTACCAGTTCCTTCGATAACTCTTTGAACGGTTTTACTTACTTCGTAATTGGTAATGTTATTTTCGTTATTCAGTGCAGTTGAATCGCTTATTGATCTTCCGCCCGATTCAGATTTTGTAATTTGCTCGCTTATTATTACCTGTGATTCCGGGTCAAAAGTTTCCATGGTTTTTTCAACCTGGTTGAAATCAAGGTCGACGTTTATTTTAATAATTGAATTTCCGTAGCCAAGAACGTTATCGAGGATGCTTTGAGCTTTATTTGCAAGATAGTTTTCAACATTATTTTTAAGTTCATACTGCTTGCTTGAAATTGCTCCAAGCGAATTATCTTCAGATTCTTCAGAAAGTAATCGTCCTTTAGAATCAACTATTGTAACTTTATTCGGTTTTAAACCTTCAACACTGCTTGCGATAAGATGCGAAATTGCAAGGACGCTTTTCTTCGGCAGGTCGGCAGTATTTTTCAACTTAAGCACAACCGATGCCGTTGGGTCTTTTTGTTCATCGCGAAAAACGCTTTTCGCCGGAAAAACTATATGCACTCTTGCAGCTTCGATATTTGATTGTTGAAGAATTGTTCTTGCAAGTTCTCCTTCAAGAGCGCGTTTATAACTTAGTTTCTGCATGAATTCCGACATACCCATTGTATTTTTATCGAAAATCTCGTACCCGACTATTCCCGAATTAGGAACTCCTTTTGCTGCCAGAGCCAGTCTCATTTCGTACAGTTTCTCTTTCGGTATTCTGATAGTCTGCCCGTTATCTTCTATTTTATAGGGAATCTTCTGTTCAGTTAAATGTTCAATTACCTGCGAAGCATCTTCTGATGCAAGGTTTGTGTACAAAGCTGAATAATTCGGCTCGTTAAGAAAGAACATTACAACTATAAGAAAGAAAAATGACAGAACTACCAATCCGCCTATCAGTAAACGCTGCGAGATCGATAGCTTGTTAAAAATTTGAATTAAAGGCTGAAGAAGTTTTTTTCCTTGTTCCACTTTACTACTGCATTCTTGTTAATTCTTTATACATATCAATTGATTTATTTCTAATTTCCATTAGAAGTTCGAGGCTTGTTTTCGCTTTTTCCCCGGCTATCATAACTTCGTGAAGTTCAACACCTTTTCCTTCAATAAAGTCCTGAAGCATATTTTTGGATTCCGACTGTTCCATGTTTACCTGTTTAACAAAGCCTGTAAAAATGTTATCGAAGTTTGAAACTTTATCGGTTTCTAATTTTTTAACCTGGTTTACTGCCGGGTTCCAGCCTGAAAGAGCACCTATTTTCATTTTATCCTCTCCTATCGAATATTGAACCGATTGAAACCCCGGACATTTTTCCGCTTCTTTGATAAAAATGATAATCCATTATTGTATCCTTGTTACCGGGATACAGACCTGAAAAGAAAGCTTTTTCTTCTTTTGATACTGTATTTTCCGCAACGATTTTGGGTGATTGATTAACCATTGCAGTTCTTACGATATTATAGTTTCCTATTGAGTTTTCAGCGATTTTCATATTACATGTCCAGTGTGTCTTTAGCAATTTGTTTTGATGCGTTAAAAGCTGTTAAATTAGCTTCGTATCCTCTTGTAGCGGCAATCATATCTACCATTTCAGTTACCACATTAACGTTGGGCATAAGAACGTAACCGTTTTCATTTGCATCCGGGTGTTCCGGCATATAAACCATATCGCCCATAGTGGGGTCGTCTACTTCCATTCCGCTAATATCATAATTTGAGCCTGTACTGATACCGGCGCTTTTTGCTGTTCCCCGGATATGATTATCGCTTGTTGCTTTAAGCGGTATAAATTGCTGCGGTTCAATTGCTTTTGCAACATCGTTACCTGTTGTTGCAATTTTTAATATTTTTCTTTTATAAGGAACTCCTTCGCCTGTTTTTGTGCTATCTATATTAGCAAGATTTTTAGCGACCATATCCATTTTTTTTCTTTGAATGTTCATTCCAAGAGAGCTATAGTCAAACCCGTTAAAATTAGTGTTAATTTTCATGCACGTCCTCCTTTAATTACGCTTTGAACATTTTTAAAGTATCCGCTAAGTTTTCTTACGGCAAATTTGAACACGATAGTATTTTCTGCGAGATCCGCCATTTCTTTTTCAATATCAACATTATTAACGCCCGAATACATCTCCCCGGCTGAGTTTTTAACAACATTCAGATTATTCTCCAATCCTTCAGGCTTTTGCGGCGTGATGTGCTTCTGGCTGGTAATGTTTAGATTGTTATTTGCACTGCCGGATAAAAAATCCTGGAAAGAGACTTCTTCCCGGACATAATTCTCTGTTGAAAGGTTAGCAATATTTTTATTGATCACCTTTTGTTTAAGAGAGGTATACCCGACTAGTTTTTCAAGCATTCCAAGTGTTGGTTCAGACATTAGTTTTCCATTTCTTTTTTATTATACTTTGGCAAAACTAATGCCACGGGGATTCCGTTAAATTTTGTCTAAAAATGTAGTGGTAGGAGATTGAGAATGGCTAAAATTCTACAAATGTTAATTATTCGGCAAAGTAATCGAACTGGATCGTTTTAGTTTCACCGCAGGAACAAACGAATTTTATTTCTTTAATGTTTTCGTTTTCGTCCTTTTTCAGCAACACTTTAATCCCGTCTTTGCTTTCTTCTTCAACCGTAATTGATACATTCCCCGTAACTTTAACGTCTTTTGATTTAATTAAAGCATCTTTTTTTGATACTTCGCGCGGAGTAATTTCGATAAATCTATAGTTTTCAAATTCACTTTTCATTTGCCATAACCCTATTAATTGTAACCGGTATTCTTTCAATCGGAAGCACAACGTCTGCTAACCCTGCATCAACAATAGCTTTCGGCATACCATAAACGACACACGTTTCTTCATCCTGGGCAATTGCATGACCGCCGATACTTTTTAACTCTGTAATTCCTTCGAGCCCGTCCCGTCCCATTCCCGTCATTATTACCCCCAAAGTATATTTGCCGTAAACTTTATTGACTGAATCGAGCATAACGTCAACGGATGGTTTATTCAATGAATCTTTAGGTTCATCCGATATTTCAATTCTTACATTAGAAGGAGAACTACCGCGAACTTTCAGGTGTCTTCCTCCCTGCGCAATATACACAATATTCGATTTTATGTTTTCACCATCTTCCGCCTCTTTTACTTCAAGCTTGCTCATTCCGTTCAGTCTGTCTGCGAGTGATTTTGTGAACTTCGGAGGCATATGTTGAACTACGAAAACCGGGCAGTTAATTTTTTCCGATAATTGCGGAATTACTTTTTGTAATGCGAATGGACCCCCGGTTGAAATCCCTATTGCGAGGGCTTTGTAAGCCATCAAAGGTAAATCCTGTATAATCGATGTTACTGAAGCAGGTCTTCTATATGCTGGACTTGCCGCTTGAAGCCTTTGCATCCGTTTCTTAAACTTATTCTGGCTTATAATAGCTTTAACCTTTTTAATAAGGTCATCTTTTATTTTTGTAATATTAACGCTTACGAAGGACATTTCTTTCGGGATAAAATCAACTGCCCCCAATTCCATAGCTTTAATTGTAGCTTCGGCTCCTTCGGATGTTAATGAGCTGACCATTATTACCGGGGTAGGACAATCCGCCATAATCTTTTTTAATGCTGCAAGCCCATCCATTTTCGGCATTTCAACGTCAAGAGTAATTAGGTCCGGTTTTAATTTGCACGCCTGATTATATCCGTCAAGTCCATCCCTTGCGGTTCCAATAATCTTAATTTGTGGATCGGATTCCAATAAAATGGAAAGAGATTTCCGCATGAATGCTGAATCATCTACTACTAAAACTTTAATAAAATCTTCCACTCTTTACACTCTAAGTTTATTAATTATTTCTGATAGGTCCAAAATTACAACAACTTTTCCGTCCCCCATAATTGTTGAACCTGCAATTCCTTCTATATTTCCTAAATAAGCACCGAGAGATTTAATCACAACTTCTTTTTGACCAAGTAAGAAATCAACTTTAATTCCGAATGTTTTTTCTGCCAGTCCGACAATCACCACGTATTGCCATTTCTTCTCTTCAACCGAATCCTCTTTATAAAGAATTCCGCTAATATCAATTAAAGGAATTACACTTTCACGCAGTTTAATAACTTCTTTCTGGTTTACTGTATAAATCTGTTCATTATTCACTCTTATTACTTCAAGCACAGAGTTCAGAGGAATCACTATTGTCTCTGCATTTATCTGGACGAGTAATCCTTGAATTATTGCAAGTGTAAGAGGAAGTTTTATAACAATTTTGGTTCCCTGCCCCACAGTTGAATCAACATTAATAATACCACGCAGTTTTGTAACATTCGTTTTTACAACGTCCATACCGACACCTCTGCCGGAGACATTTGTTACTTTTTCTGCTGTCGAAAAGCCGGGGACAAAAATTAGACCGAAAACCTCATTCTTTGAGAGTTCATCTGCCCTTGCTTGCGTTATTAAGCCTTTGCTAATTGCCTTAGCTTTAATAAAATCCGGGTTAATTCCTTTCCCGTCATCTTCAACAGTGATTATTATATTATTCCCTTCATGCTCTGCCGAAAGCGTAACTATACCTTTTGCGTTTTTTCCTTTGCTAACTCTTTCTTCCGGGCTTTCAACTCCATGGTCAACCGAGTTTCTTACAAGATGAACGAGAGGGTCGTTGATTTCTTCGATCAAGGTTTTATCGAGCTCGGTTTCTTCTCCTTTTATAACAAGCTCAATATCTTTGTGCATTTCTTTGCATAAATCTCTAATCAACCTGGGGAACCGGTTAAAGACTTTACCGATTTTAACCATTCTTGTTTTCATAACCGCAAGTTGAAGTTCGGTTGTCATAATATCGATTTGCCTTGTTGCTTCCGAAAGGTCTTTTACAAGTTTCGTCCCTTCATATTGTAATGAAGCGTCCTGGTGAATTTGCGTAAGCCTGTTTCTTCCAAGTACTAATTCGGAAACTATATTAACAAGATTATCAAGCCTTTCTACGTCCACACGGATTGAGTTATCAACTCTTTTTTGAGTAATAATATCAGCTGTTCTCTTAGCCGCGGCGGCATTTTCTTTCGTTTCTTCCTGTTTAACATCATTAACCGGTGATTCCGGTTCTTCTACAATTGTAACTTCCGGTTCAGCATCTTTTTCATCTGATAAAACAGGCAGGGTTGGCTCTTCTACCGTACTTTTTTCTTCTTGTTCAACGAAAAGGTTTTCTAAAATCTGAATTGGAGCAGAAATATCAAAATTTTCGGTAAATGTAGACTCAATGATTTTTAGCAAGGCTTTCATACTATCAAAAGCAGCTAAGAGGGCGGTCATTATTCTTTCATTAAGCTGGATTTCGTTTTTACGCAGTTTGTTCAGAATGTCTTCGCATCTGTGTGTTACTGCAGTCATTTTTTCGAGTCCCAGAAATCCTGATGTCCCTTTAATTGTATGAAATGCTCTAAACACCTTGTTAAGAAGATCTGTGTCGTTTGGTTTTATTTCAAGTTCAACAAGTTCAACATCAAGGTTTTCAAAAATTTCTCTTGTTTCAACAATAAAACTGTCGAAAATCTCCTTCATTGAAGGATCGTTAAAAATCATGTCTTTGTCTAAGTTTTCCATAACTATTTAAACAGGTTATCAACTTCCTCTTGAGTTGTTTTTATTGATTGATTTACGAGAACGTCTATCTCTTTTTGTCTCTCTTCCTTGTTAGAATAAGAAGCATTCGGATCAAAGACAACCCCTTCGGGCGTTTCCATTACTATTCCTTTAATATCGGCATTTAAGTCCGCATGATCAATATCCTGTATCAACGATGAAAGTTTTGAATGCACCGACTCTATCAAATGATTTACAGATGCGAGCTGTTGTGCGGTTATATCCTGTACTTGTAAGGAGAGAGTAATCTGGTAAGAATCCGCTTTTATTTTTGCAATGTTTTCAAGAATATTTGTCTTTTGCAGTTCCGCTGCTTTTGACGGAGAAATTTTTTCTACAAGAGAAAGGACTTCTTCATTGTCTTTGAACATTTCTTTCAGCTTTTCATAGCTGCTAACTCTTTCATTAATATCCTTGAAAAAATCTACAGCCTGGCTTTCGATACCGGTAAGGATATTTGTTATTTCATCAACGAGGTCGAGAATTTCCGTAGTCGCCAGCTCGGTTGCACTTGTAACGTTCTGGATCTGGTTTGCCGCTTGCGGAATTTTACGTGTACTGTCGGCAATCGACAGGTTGATGTTTTCCAATAAAGGAACAATATCTCTCATAAATTCAATAAGGCTTTGAATAACCGGGACTATTCTTTCACCAAACTTAAAAATATTCTTTAGGTCTGTTAGTTTTTCAAAAACCGTAGTCATGCTGTTTAAATTACTCATTATAACTCCTAATTTGATTGAGCTGATAAAATCTGGTCGATTTTCTCTTTTAACACTTGCGGTGTAAAAGGTTTAATTATATAGTTTGATACTTTAGCTTGAAGAGCTTCGATTATATCTTCTTTAACTCCCCTTGTGGTTACCATTAGGATAGGGACATTCGCAAAATCTGCATTCCCCCGAATTCCTTTTGTTAATTCAAGTCCGGACAATACAGGCATATTCCAGTCTGTAATAACAAAGTTAATTGTTCTATCGCTATCAAGTTTAGTTAAGGCTTCCTGTCCGTCGGCGGCTTCCACAAATTCGCTATAGCCCAGGTTTTTCAATGAATTAACGACGATTCTTCTCATAGTTAGTGAATCATCCACTACTAAAAATTTCAATGACATGTTTTCCTCGTAATTTAGTTTAAATACTTTGCAACTTCATATTGAATTCTCTTCGGGTCAAAAGGTTTAATTAGGTAAGAATTTGCACCGCAGCTTAATCCTTTTTGAACTTCTTCACTGCCTGCCAGTGAAGAAAGAATAATAATGGGAATATCGCTGTAAGAATCGTTTTGTCTAATAATTTTAATAAACTCGTAACCATCAAGATTCGGCATGTTAAGATCAGTTATTACCAGGTCGATTTTGTGCTGCGGAAGTTTTTCGGCTGCTTCCATTCCATCCGAGGCGGAAATTACCTCGAAACCGCTTAAACAAAGCGAAGCTGTAACAAATTTCCTGATTGTTGGCGAATCATCAGCTACTAAAATAACTTTTTTCATTATTACTCCTTTTTATATCCGATTGTTTTCGGGTAACTGACAAGTTTAAATGCTTTGGATATTCCCTGTAATGTCTCAGCGTATCCTATAAACAAATAACCGTTTTTGTTAAGTGAATTATACAGGTTTGATACTACTCTAATTTTAGAGGCGACATCAAAATAAATTAATACATTTGCGCAGAAAATAACATCGAAATTCATATATGTTCGCATCGCAGCATCATCATAAAGATTCAGATACTTAAATGTAACCATCTTTTTAATTTGCGGGTCTATTTCGTAGCTGTTATTGTTATTCTTAAAATATTTTTTCAGATAGTAGATTGGTGTATTCCGGATCGAATAATCTTTGTAAATACCGTTGCTCGCGGTTTCGATAACTGCATGGTTAATATCCGTTCCAACTATCTCGAAGTCGAGATAAGGGAATTTCGGTTTAACCAATTCGGTAAGAATTATCGCAGTAGAATAAGCTTCTTCACCGGAAGATGCAGCGGCGCTCCATATCTTTATTTTGTTGTTGAACTTCGGTCTTGAAGCAACAATACCCGGTATTACTCCCGATACAAGTGCGTCAAGCTGCGGCTGGTTCCTAAAAAAGAAAGTCTCATTTATCGTAATTGCTTCAACCAGATACTTTATTTCACTATTCTTGTTGGGATTGTACTTCAGAAAATCCATGTACTTTTCAAACGAATCCAGTTTCAGAAAGCGAATTCTTTTCTGAAGCCTGCTTTCAAGGAAATATTTCTTGTTGTCCGGGAAATAAATCCCGCACAAATTGTAAATATATTTCCTTAGTTCAGAAAATGCTTCAACTGAAAGTTCACTATTACTGAATGTTTGAAACCCAATATTCGAATTCAAATCTGAAATCCGGGGGGTATTTTGAGTTTGAGTAAACATTATTCCTTAACCTATATATTAATTATTCGTTCCCGATAAAACCTGCAAAGCTCTCTCCTTAATCATCTCGTCCTCATCATTAGCCAACAGTTCCAATACAGGCACGGCTTTTTCCGAGTTCAGTTCCTCTAAAAGATCTACCAAACGCATTCTGTTCCACACGTTTTGATCTGCCATCATCGTATCGGAAAAGATTAATGCCGTTTCAGGATTTAAATGGAATAGCAGCTCCATAACTATTCTGCGGACTTCCTCATCCGGGTGTGTAAGGTGTCCGGTTAATTTTTCGCACAGTTTATGCGATTCGATTGCCAATGAGTCGTTCTGTTCCGATGGCGAACTCATTTCAAACATTTCCCTTGTAAGTTCTATTACTGCCCGCAAGTTGCCCGGCGAGCCGTCAAGATAATCTATTAACTGCCTTACAAACAGCTCAAAATGCGGATAGATATTGTTTTTAATTTCATCATCAATTGTAAAATCTCCGCCGAAAACAGCTAAGTAAGTTTTAAACACTTCCCTGTCAACAAAAGAACGGAGCAGGCTTACAGCCGGTTTCTTGTAATAAACATCCCCCTCCTGTAACGCATTTAGAATAGAATTTTTTGTGCTTTCATCAAACGGAATATCAAGTTCCAGTTTGTCTTTTAATAACTTCAGAGAACGTATTGCTTCCCAGCTAAGCGGCGGTTCATAATATTTTAACTCGGAAAGTAAGAAAAAGAATGAATCATCATTCCCCTGTTTCCCGAGACACTCCAGCATCGCAAATTTCGTTAATTCTTCCTCGTTTGCGTACTTGTCGAAAATAAAATCGAGTATTGCCGGGTTATCCAGTTTTCCCAATGCTTCAACAATTGTTGGTTTGTACAGGTCCAACTTATCGTAGTATTCTACTAAAACATCATAAGATTGTGTTGATTTCAGGTTGCCGAGTGCTTCAATGCAAGAAAGGATTACATTATCGTTATTCGAGTTTCTCAGCACTTTAATAATTTCAGGTTCGGGACCTGAAATCCCAATTAAACCTAAAATATCTATTATAAACTTTTGGTCATCCAAATTTTCATTGGTAGCAAGGTATTTCGTCAGTGGTTCGATGGATGCCTCTCCCTTTCTCAACAACAATTCCCCGGCAAGATTTCTAACGCTTATATCGGGAGATGAGACCAACGGAACCAATAAACCGGGAATTTTTTCATTATTATTTATCGTTAAAACATTACTAACGGCATCACGAACGCCTGTGTTTTCATCATTAAGAAAGGAACAAAGGATTGATAAGATTTCTTCATCCGGCTCTTCATTAAAAAACATTTCTATTGTTTGCCTGCGGACATCGGTGTCCGGGAAACGCAGTTTTTCTATTATTTCTGACCTGTTCAAAGGGGACTTCTCCATTAATAACACAAAATTATACTATTCTACTCTTCCATTATCGGTTGAATTTAGAATTTCTTTAGACTTATCAATTAAAATGCCGTCAACTTAATTAAAAAAAATCGCCGTATTCACTACTTTTCAAAGAATTTGTGTACATTATTAGCCAGGTGGATATTTACATAGTAAATACATTCTGTTTTTTCCACCACTATTTTCCCAAAACATCCTTCAATTCTTTGAACTTTAAACTTGATTGCGGTATTTAAATTAAAAGCCGTTCACGATTCAGGAATTTTTATTATAGATGAAAAATTTAGTTGTACTATTATTGATGCTTATACTTTCAACTGCTTTAGCAGCACAAAACAATGACGAACCGCTTGTTTTAATTGAGATAATTGCCGGGTCCGATTCAATTATCTCAAACGATTCTTTTTACGTTGCAGTTAAACTGAAAATAAAGGATGAATGGCATACGTACTGGGAAAATCCCGGCGATGGCGGCTTAAAAACACTTTTTGAGTGGACACTTCCATCCTCCTTTTCAATAAGTGAACCGGCAATTCCATATCCGAAAAAATTTCTGGTTGATGATATGGTAAACTTCGGGTATGAGAAAGAAGCCGCTTATTTGTTCAAAATTAAGACTTCGGATGTAACAGATTTTGAAAACCGGGTTGAAGTAAAAGCTACCTGGCTTGCATGTAAAGAAGAGTGTATTCCCGGAACCTCTATTGCTGCAAAAGTTTTTTACGCTTCAAAAGAGAAAGTGAAAACAAACAAAGATAACCGCCGGATTTTTGAACAGATTAGAACAATGATACCGGTAAATGCGGATAACATAAAAATTTCAGCATTTTCAAAAAACGAGAGTATATTGTTTGAGATTGTTCCCGGAGGCACCTTGAAAAACTTTTCCCGGATCGATTTTTTCCCGGTTCAACAAGGAATTTTTTCATACGCTTCCGGTTCAAAACTTCTTATGGAAGACGGAAAATATTTACTAACTGTTCCGCTTGACCCAATGCGCGGTGAGTTACCTGAGGAACTTGATGCGGTATTTTACACCCCCGAAGGGTGGGATGAAGCTGGAATTTATAAAGCAATTCAACAAAAAATAAAACTAAACAAATAGGAGGCTTAAATGCTAAAATACATTTTTACGCTCGCTGCAGTTATTCTTTTTCTGACGAATATTAGTGCCCAGATTAAAATTGATGCAGAAGCACCGAAATTCACTTTGAAGGATAGTAACGGGAAGGAGCATTCGTTAAACGATTTTGAAGGAAAATATGTGGTTCTTGAGTGGATTAACTTCGATTGCCCTTTTGTTAAAAAACATTACAATAGCGACAATATGCAGACTCTCCAGAAAGAGTATGTCGGAAAAGATGTTGTCTGGTTATTGATTTGTTCCTCTGCCGAAGGGAAACAGGGACATTTTTCGAATAATGAAATAAACAAAAGATTGAAAGCCTTGGGAGCCAATGCTACAGCTTATTTAATTGACGAAGATGGTAAAGTTGGGAAAAAATACGGTGCAAAAACAACACCCCACATGTTCGTTATTAACCCCGAGGGAAAATTAATCTATGCCGGGGCAATTGACGACAAACCCTCCACGGATGTTGATGATATTGATGAAGCTGTTAATTATGTAAGGGAAGCTCTTAATGCTTCGCTTGCCGGAAATGCTGTTAAAGTAAAAACAAGCACACCGTATGGATGCTCGGTAAAGTACTAAGTAGTTTTCGTTTTTCAGTTTACCGGAGTTGTTTTTTTTAATTATCTTTGCAATAAAAAAAAGAGAGGTTAGTATGCCCAGCAAGAAAAGCGGGATTCCCCGCACCGAATTAAATTTCGATAGAGAAATACAAATGCTTGATTCAATTTATTCCGATATGATCGAATCAATTCACGGGAAACCGGATGCGAACAAAATAGATGATCTGCGGTTATATGTTGATAATGTTTATTCGATATTAAACCGAACTGCAATCCGGGTTCAGGATGTGAAAAAAGATCTGCTTGCAGATAAGAAATTAATCCTTGAAACATGGAATCCCCCGGCTTAAAATAAATTGAACCGGTTGTACCGGACTTTAATCGATAAATTATCGGGGTTGTCAAATATACTTTTAGGCAACCCCGTTTTATTTTAAACGCCTGTCATTTAATCATCTTTTTAGCTACCGAGACGATGTTTTCTACACTAAACCCGAATTTTTCGAAAAGGACATTTTCAGGGGCAGAAGCACCGAAACGCTCAAGGCTGATCATTTCTCCGTTTTTACCGAGATATTTATCCCATCCCATTGATACGCCTGCTTCTACTGCAAGTTTCGGCAAATCGTAATCCCCTAAAATAGTTGCTTTATACTCTTCAGATTGTTGTTCAAAAAGTTCGTGGCTTGGAAAGCTAACTACACGTGCTTTTATTCCTTCTTTTTCTAATTCAACTTTTGCTTTTAGAATTAGATGAACCTCGGAACCTGAAGCTAAAAGAATTATATCCGGCTTTCCTTCAGTGCCTGATAATATGTAGGCACCGCGAGCAACATTTTCAAATTCAGGATAAAGATCACCGGATAATACAGGTTGTCCCTGGCGAGTAAGAGCAAGCGCTACAGGAGAGCCTTTACTCTCCAATGCTATCCTCCATGCATGAGTTGTTTCGTTTGCATCTGCGGGACGGATATTAATAAGATTCGGGATTGCTCTTAATGCTGCTATTTGTTCTACAGGTTGATGAGTAGGACCATCTTCTCCAAGCCCGATGCTGTCATGTGTAAAAACATAAATCGTTTTTATGTGGGACATTGCCGCAAGTCTGATAGCAGGACGCATATAATCGGAGAAAACAAGAAAAGTTCCGCAATAAGCAATCACTCCGCCGTATTGTGCTATACCGTTTTGAATTGCACCCATTGCATGTTCTCTTATCCCGTAATGAAAATTTCTTCCGGAATAATCTTCGGCAGAAAACGGTTTATAAGCCGTGAGATAAGTATTGTTGGAAGGATGCAAATCCGCAGAGCCTCCGAGCATTGACGGCAATAGAGGGGCGATTTCATTTAATACTTTTCCTGAAGCCTGCCGGGTTGCAATCTTCTTCCCTTCGTTTTTGAATACAGGAAGTTTTTCTTTCCATGCATCTCCAAAATCGCCTTTTAAATAATCAAGCAGACTTTTTGCATCTTCCGGGTACTTGCTTTTGTATTCTTGAAACAGTTTCTCCCAGTTTGATTCGTAAGATTCAAATTTACTTTTTAAATGAGTGAAATACTCTTTTACTTCTGCCGGGATAAAGAAATCTTCTTCATAATTCCAATTTAACTTCTGCTTTGTTAATTTGACCTCATCAATTCCGAGCGGGGAACCGTGAGAAGAAGATTTATCCTGTTTATTGGGGCTTCCGAAACCGATATGTGTTTTAGTTATAATTATTGACGGTCTCTCATCTTTTTGAGCAGAGGACACAACTTTTTCAATTTGAGCCAAATCATTAACATCATCAATATTTTCGACATGCCAGCCGTATGCTTCAAATCTTTTCTTAACGTCCTCGGAATATGTTAAAGAAGTTTTCCCTTCAATCGTAATTCCGTTATAATCGTAGAAAAAAATCAATTTACCGAGCTTGAAATGTCCTGCAATTGATGCAGCTTCGTGGGAAACACCTTCCATCATATCGCCGTCGCTGCATATTCCGTAAATGAAGTGGTCAATTATTTTATAACCCGGTTTGTTGAACAAAGCCGATAAATAGGATTGAGCTACTGCCATTCCGACTGCGGTTGCAAAGCCCTGCCCCAAAGGACCTGTAGTGGTTTCTACACCGGGAGTCATTCCGAATTCAGGGTGTCCAGGCGTAATACTATCCCACTGCCGAAATTGTTTTAATTGTTCGAGAGGAATATCATAACCGCAAAGATGCAAAGTACTGTACAGAAGCATACTTCCGTGTCCCGCAGAAAGGACAAACCTATCTCTATTCAACCACTTGGAATTGGATGGATTATGCTTCATTATTTTGGAATAAAGCGTAAATGCTATCGGGGCACAGCCCATCGGCATACCGGGATGCCCGGAGTTTGCTTTTTGAACTGCGTCAACCGCTAAAAAACGAATTGTGTTTATTGATAAGTTTTCTATTTCCACGGCTTGTTCCTTACTGTATTTTATTTCAAAATTATTAAATTACAATGGCTAATATAAAAAAGAAGTACGAGTTATTTGCTTTTATCAACTTGCACTTCAACTGTTTTTAGAAAAATGTACTTGACATTAGTTCCGATTCAAATTAACTTTTAACACGATAAAATGAGTGTTTATAATGGAAAGATTGAAAATGTTGTTCCCCGGTATAATTAAGCGAAATTTAGTTTTCTTTTTGGCTTTTATGTTTGCTGTAGTTAGTTGCGATACCCCCACTTCTTCAATTGAAGGGGAAGGAGGAAATAACAACAATACCGGCACTAAAAAAGTTACTCTCGCAGGCGTTGTTGAAAATGCAGTCAGCGGCGTAAAAATCGACTATGCTTCGGTAAAAGTTTTATATGATTCGAGTAAAGTAGAAACACAAACAGATGGCTCAGGTGCATTTTCAGTTGAGTTCACAATAGATTCAACACAGATGATCGCAATTGTAATTGGAAAAGCAGGTTTTATTGCCGATACATCTTTACTATCAGTTATACCGGGAGCAACTTACACTATCCAGGCAATTAAATTAACACCGGTTACAACCCCTTCAACATCAAGCGGACCGGCTTCGTCAATTTATCTTTTATCGCAATCAACAACATCTATTGGAGTACAGGCAAGCGGCTCTATCGAAACCGGGAAATTAACTTTCCAGGTTGTCGATTCATTGGGTGTTCCGATAACTTATTCCAACCGGGTTAATGTTAAGTTTTCTGTAGGAGCCAGACCGAACGGAGGAGAGTTCATCTTCCCCGATGTATCGGCAACGGATAGTTCCGGACAGGTTTCTGTTTTTCTAACTTCGGGACTTCGAGCCGGAGTTGTTCAAATATTTGCTACGATTAATATTGACAATAAAGTAATCTATTCACAGCCTGTATCGTACACAATTCACGGCGGATTACCGGATGACGCTCACTTTAGTATTGCTCCCGAATATGTAAACATTCCCGGCTTCAATATTTCAGGTGTTATAGACAATATAAGTGCTTATGTAGGAGATAAGTACGGAAACCCGGTTCGTCCGAATACATCTGTTTATTTCACGACCGACGGTGGAATAATCGAAGGCTCCGCACAAACCGATGAACTCGGTATCGGAACGGTTAGATTAGTATCGGCTGACCCAAGACCGGTTCACCAATTATTGGGTCCCGGATTTGCAACTGTAACCGGAAAGACTGCGGATGAAAACGGAATTACAATAACGGACGATATTCTTGTCCTTTTTTCAGGTTATCCCGTATTAACAATTACCCCGACAACTTTTGACGTTCCGAACAACGGGACACAAACATTCTTTTATGAAGTAATGGATCAGCATGGAAATCCTCTTTCTTCAGGGACTTCAATAAGCGTTACAGTAAACGGAAAAGACCTTGAAACCGGCGGGGATGAGTCAGTTCAATTACCGGATACTCAAAGCAAAGCATGGACGCAGTTTTCATTTACAATAACAGATACGGATACTGTGCCTAAAAGCAGGGCGGTTAATATAAAAGTAACAGCCGACGGTCCGAATGGGAAAGGAACTGTATCGGCTTCTGGAGTAGTTAGATAGGGATTTTCTCCCGTAAGGAATTTAAAATCACAGACGATGCGGTTGATACGTTTAGCGACTCTGCTTTCCCGTAGCGTGGAATTGTAATTTTCTTTTTAACTATTCCCAACAGTTCCGGCGAAGGACCGGCAGCTTCATTACAGAAAAATACAATTGTTTTTTTCGCGGGAATAAATTTACTTATGGGTGTTCCTTCGAGGTCTGCCACTACTGTGTCATACCCTTTGGGAATATACTCTTCCGCCTTTTTATAAAGATTTACGTTATCAAAAAAATCGACATGGAATACCGAGCCCATTGAAGCTCTTATTACTTTTGGATTATATATTTCTGCGCAATCTTCTCCTACCAGAATAAAATCAAAACCAAACCAGTCGCAATTGCGTATAATTGTTCCGAGATTGCCCGGGTCGGAGATTCTCTCCAATGCAACAATTACAGGCGGTAGAGTTTTCTCATTGCCGCCAATGTGCATTTTTTTCATGTAAAAAATTCCGGCTATTCCCTGTGGGGTTTGTGTGTCCACAAGCTGGTTGAAATCAACCTGCTTTAATATTTCAATGCGAATGTTTTTCTTTTTTAATTCAGAAAGCACGGGAGTTTTTTTCTCTACAAAACTATTTGTCATAAAGACAACTTCACAATTTAGTCCCGAAGCGAGGGCTTCATTCAGTAGTTTTTCACCTTCAATAATAAATTTCTTTTCGGAAATACGATACTTTTTTTGAAGAAGTTGCGAGTAATACTTCAAATCTGCTTTTGTGATCATATAAGTTTAGTGTAGTTTTGTTTTATTCCTTCAGCCTGATGTTGGATTAACGTTTTAATATATTCCCATGAATAGATGCCAGTATCGTGTCCGTCTTTCCATACAATTTGGATTGCATAATCTCCTACCGGGTTTATACCTTTGATTTTATACATCTCCGGGTGAAAAACAGGTAATTGTGCGGGGCGGTAAGATTTTAATAATATTGTTTCTCCTTTACAACCGGCACATGGGCATTCGTCCCTCATATACTTTAAACTTAACTGTTCTTCTGTTCCATCTTTCCAGGTTAAATAAAGATTTCCTTTTTCTACTTTGATTTTCTGAGGTTTCATGTATCTTTCAAATTAATGCTGTTACTAAAAATAAGGAACACACAATGAACAAAACAAATTCAATGTAGCAAGCACCGTCTTTGGAGAATAGAATTTTTCTGTTTGAAGGATTAAAGATCGGTTCTTAAAAAAAATAAAAAACCATATACGCCCTTCCTCGCATGTCCTCACCGAAACAAGGAGGAAGGGGTTTATGGTTTATTTCCCTGAAACATTCATTAGTTGATGAACTACCGATATATGTTCCCTGAATTGCCGGATCAAAAGACGGAGATGCTTTTCCCCGGTTATCCCCTTTTATCCCTTTATTTCATTACATCCATCACTCACAATGAGGAATTTCAAATCGTTTTAAATAACCGCTATAAATCCAGTGGTTCTGTTCCGGGTGAATTTTATACCACCCATCCCCTTCTTCAAAAATTGTAACAACTACACCTTTAGTAAGCGTTTTTACGATTTCACCGCTTATACCCGGATATGTTCTAACATTTAATGCGTCGGCAACAATTTCAGCGGTTACTCTTCCATTGGAATTAAATATTTTCGTATCATAAGAATCTATCGCTTCCTTTATCACCGGGATAAAATAATTCTTTGCATCTTCAATTCCGTTCCCACCGAAAAAATTGTCTCCCGGGCATGAAACTTTGTTTTCGCTTCCCTCTGTTCTCATCCCGGAAAATGAATCATACCAGCTATGATATACTATATTTTCAGTATTCACTTCTATATTAAACTTTTCGCAAAGAAACGCATTACAAAGAACTATTGCTTTTTTATGCTCTTCCGTCATAATATCATTACCAGCATTAAAGTTGCCAAGGTGTTCAATAGAAATTCCGAATTGGTTTGCACTTTTAATTCCTGCCGGAATTTTATCCAAACTTCTTCCCGTGGCTATTTTACCGTCCGGGAAAGTTGTGAAGTGCTGTCCAATCTCTCCCAGCCCCATGTTTACAACATGGTCTTTTTCGATCATTTCAATAACTTCAAAGTGGTTATTACCGTCAAAATCTTTGTATGACGGTGAATAAGTATGGTGATTCTGAACCAACTTAATTTTTCTATTAAACTCTTTAAGATGCAGCCATTCACCGAAGTCTTTACTTTCAAATAGTGTATATTTTCCTTTTGATACCATAATTCTCAATTAACAAGTTGTAATAAAACTCCCCTGGTTAATCCACATCAATCATAAAAGGCATCCAATGTCATGCAGGGCATCTAGAAAAAAATCTGTTAAAATTGAGAGAGGCAAAAGAGAAACTCTCAATTACTTCTAAGACCACACGAAAAGTATGATGCTATTAGCAGCGATGATTCAACACAAAAAAAAACATTAAAATTTCTGTTGCAAGAATAGCTACCTACTTATTGAAAAAAAATGGGGGTCGTCCCTACTTTTTTAGTAGGGTTAACCCTACCTTTTCTTAAAATGAGATTGTTGCATGATGTACGATTAATCATATTTTACTTGCTTTTTATGTGAAGAATATCACATCTTTATATGTGAATTTTTAAAAAATACTGAAAGCGGTTTTTATTCGCTGCTTCGTTTAGAACGAAGTTTATACCCTTTGTAACTTATTGAAAAATAATGTCTAATAGAGAATGAATAAACATGCCGGAAAGATTATAAGCAAAACAGAAGCCGGGGAACTGTTCGGTGATGTTTTAGTAAAAAAAGAAATCGAAAGTGAGTTTTTACGCACATTATGCGACAAATCTGTTGAAAACATGATGTTTAAAATAGTGGACAGTGAGGTAATTATTCTCGGTGACAACAGGAAAGTTATTTATCCGCCCGAAAAAGTTATTAGTGAGGCAGCTGTTTTTTCACGCTACAGTAAAAGTTTAGTAATCGAGCTTCTTGAAAAAGGAGGTTCCGATAAAACATACATTGAAGAAAGAAAAGAAGTTTTAACAATATCCAATGATTTATATGTACTTGAGTATAGCACCCCATGTCCACCTTATTGTTTTGATTAAAGGATAATTATGTTCCACCTGTGGGCACTTTTTAGTTCTACTTTACTATTTGTAGCTTTTTGCGGATTGATATTTCTATTTATTAAGAAAACTGAGATTGATAAAGAATTGCGATTATTTGTAATTTATCTAACAATTGCCTTCATAATGGAATCCGTTCTTTTGTTTTTTGCCACCAAAAAAAACAACCTTTTCTTTCATCATATTTATGCCCCGATAGAATTCGGATTGCTCTCTTTTTTGTTAATCCAATGGGAGAGTAAATTTAAAAAGGCATTAAAAATTGCGGCGGTTTTCTACCTCGTTTATAGGTTCGGAGAGATATTTTTCCTCGAAGACTGGTTTAGGTTTAACACTTCATCAATGACTGTCCAAAGTCTATTATTGTTTTTGTTGGCAACAAGAATATTTTATATTATCGCCACATCTTCTCTGATCCCGTTTTACAGGGATTACCGCTTTTATATTGCTGTCGGTATAATGACGTGGAACGGTTTTCATGCAATTATTTTCATCCTTCTCAGCTTTTTTGAATTATCGATAGGTTTCTTTTTTTACTCTCTCGGAAATATTTTGGGTTATCTTTCATTCTTTTGGACATCAATATGTTATTACAAACAGAAGCAGCGGATATTAAAAACCTTTTATTGATAATTTTGGGTTCGGCAGCACTTGTTATTGGTGTGCTGTTAACTCTCATTTTTGTTTTTTTAAATAACATTAGAAAAAAGAACGAGTTAATAGGTAAATTGCAGCACAAACTTAACCGTATGATAATGGAAGAGAAACTGAAAGAGATTTCAAAAGACAATGCTAATGAAAAAAAGAATAATAATAGCTGAAGATGAAGAGCTTCAACTAAACTATTTAAAACGCGATATTCTAACACACCGCAAAGAGAAATACGAAATAGTAGGCGAAACCCGCAACGGGATGGAACTGCTCAACTTATGGAGAAAACTAAATCCCGATTTATTAATAGTTGATCTTAATATGCCGAAAATGACCGGGGGAGAAGCAATCCAGGAAATCAGGCGTATTGACAATAAAGTAAAAATCATCGTATTAACCTCCCTGGAAGATGAATACTTGATTAATGCATTCCTTCAGTATACCGATGCTTACTTACTAAAAACAAAAGAAACCCCGGAAAACTTTTTGGAAAAACTTGATGAAGTAGCTTTTTCCGAAAAGATTGAAACAAGAAGTTATTTGCTCTCTAAAATCATTCAATTTAAAAAGAAAAAAATAAAAATAACAAAAAGACAACTTGAGATTATTTACAGTATAAAGCAGGGGCTGCAAAACCAGCAGATTGCCAATAAACTTTTTATTAGCAACAAAACGGTTGAAAAAACCTTAAAGACTTTGTTTGAAAAATTCAAAGTTGATAACCGGCACGAATTAGCGGCAAAGTTCGACGAGAAAAAAAAATACGGCGAACTTGATGACGGCGATAACGATTAACGCCTTTTAATATCCTTTTGTGTCCCCTCTCAACATTCTCCAAACAGTTAATAAAATAATTTGAATATCCAGCCAGAGCGTCCAGTTTTCGATATACCAGATATCATGGTCAATTCTTTTACGGATTAATCTCCTGTTTTCATTTTCATCGGGAACGTCGCCTCGCAGCCCGTGAACCTGAGCCCAGCCTGTTAATCCCGGTTTAACAGTGTGGCGTATTTTTATATCATCAATAAATTCGGTGTACTGGGAATTATATGCAAGCGGATGCGGACGGGGACCTACAATCGACATATCTCCTAAAAGTACATTGAAAATTTGAGGTAGTTCATCCAGGTTCGATTTCCTTAAAAACCTCCCGAATTTAGTTACACGGGGATCGTCTTTCGTTGTAGGTTTAAATTTATTCGTATCGGGATTGATGTGCATTGTTCTGAACTTAAAACAATTAAATTCCTTATTATCCCTACCCACTCTTTTCTGTATAAAGAAAACCGGTCCTTTGGAAGTCAATTTTTGAATAATAATTATCAACGGGAATATCCATGATGTTACAAGCATAATAGCTGTAATTGAAACAGTCAAATCGAAAACCCGTTTTATAAGTCTCCACTGAATTTCTTCAAGCGGTTCATTTCTAACGCTTATAATCGGGAAACTACCGATCATACTTATTTGAAACTTTTTCGAGATAAACCTGAAATAATCCGGTATAATATGAACGCCGACAGCATTATGATTACATATTTTAATAATTCTGTCTATTGATTCATAAGCGTAATTCGGCAGTGCAATTATTACCTCTTCAACCCGGTTCTTATCGAAAACAGATTGAAGTTCGCCTGTTGTACCGATTACTTTAATCTTTTCGTTTACAGCCGCACCGTCATCAACAAATCCTACGAGGTTGTAACCCATGTCCGGGTTATTAATTATCATATTATAAAAATTCAATCCAACTTCACCGGCACCGATAATAACAATATCTCTAACGTTCTTCCCTTTTTTTCGCAATGCTTTCAGCATCCGCTTAAAAAGTAAAAATCTAATACTTACCAGAACCGTCAATAAGAACGAATAGAACAGTATAAAATTACGGGTAAATAGATTTTCTTTCGCAATGAAGATGAATAAAATCGCAGCCAGCAGTTGTAAGAATACAAGTTTCAGCAGGTTTATTATTTGGTAAGAAAAATAACGGTTACCGAATTCATCATAAAACCTGGTAGTCCTTGATGAAAAATACCAGAGAAAGTTCTGAATAAGTAACAGTATGAAAAGAAAATTCTTCTCGAACAGAGTTTCGAGCGATTGCGCCAATACTGCCGCAATAAAGAAAGAAGCGTTTAGTAACGTTAGGTCCGCGACTACTTTCAGGTTATGAAGTGATTTTTTATTTACTATCATTCTTTGAAAAACTCAACTGCTTTTTCATCTATAAAATTTTTAATATTAGTCTCAAAATTATCACGGGAATACCGAAGCGAACTATTTCTTATTTCTTCCGGGTCAAATTTATCCTCCATAGATTCAAATAATTTGACCGCATCTTTTACTGCTCCGGCAGACTGATGTGAAAAGTGAATTCCGTTCTTACCGTGAATTACAGTTTCCGCAGTACCTCCTTTATCAAGTGCTATCACGGGTGTTCCGCAGGCAAGCGCTTCAACTACAGTTATTCCGAAATCTTCTTCCGCAGCAAAAACAAGGGCTTTGGCTTTTTGAAAAATTTCTTTCATTTTTTCAGAGTTTAAAAACCCAACAAGCTCAATGTTTTTACCTGCAATAGATTTTAATTTCCCGGCATCCGGTCCATCACCTATTACTATTAACTTTTTATCCGGCATTTCGGTAAATGCTTGAATTAATATATCCATCTTTTTATACGGTACAAACCTGGATGCAGCCACATAATAATTTTCTTTATTTCTTTCACATGAAAATTTATGTACATCCACGGGGGGATAAATTACTGCAGCATCGCGGTTATAAACTTTTTTGATTCTTTTGGCGATGTATTCGGAATTAGCTAAAAAATAATTAACACGGTTGACTGTGCTTAAATCCCACAACCGCATTTTATGTAGAATATATTTCGCCCACATCCCCTTAATGCCTTTTGATAACCCGGCTTCTTTAATATACTGGTGATACAAATCCCACGCATACCGCATAGGAGTATGGCAGTAACACACATGCAGTTGATCGCTTCTTGTTAAAACACCTTTTGCAACCGAGTGTGAACTCGAAAGAATTATATTGTACCCGGTTAAGTCAATCTGCTCTATTGCAAGTGGAAACAAAGGAAGATAAAACGAATGGTGATTCCGGGCAAACGGTAATTTTTGAATAAAAGTAGTCTGCGGCAGTTTATCTTTAAATACTATTTTTTTATCGGCTTCCGATAAAAAATCGAGCAAACAGAAAATATCGGCATCCGGATAGATGTTGGTGAACGATTCCACGCATCTTTCCGAACCGGTGTAATTTAAAAACCATTCGTGAATTATCGCTTTTTTCATCAATAAAAATATCTTCTTTCAGTTTTCAACTAAGTATCATAAATCGTTATATTAAAAATAGTAAAAAAATATGTTTTACTTTTACACCGGATTTAATTAAACAGAACATCTTTAATGCTTTCTATAGTTACTATTACATACAACAACTACGACGAATTAGAGGAAACGTTGTCAAGCATTCCTCATTACGGGTTTGTTGAAAGAGTTGTCATAAACGGGGGAGCTTGTAAAAAAACAAGTGAGCTCCTTTCTTCATTTGATGGAATTTCGTTAAGCGAAAAAGATGAAGGGATTGCGGACGCATTCAACAAAGGGATTAAAAACTCTTCCGGCGAGTTTATTCTGTTCCTTAACAGCGGGGATATGCTTATCTCTCCCAATTACTTAGCGGAGGCAATCGAAGTATTGAAGAAAAACTCAGATATAGGATTTATCCATACCAACGTTGTTTTTGAAGATGCGGCAGGATGTGATTTGCTGTTGAAACCGCCGATGAAGAATTTCGGATTCGGAATGAAATATTTACACCCCGGAATGATTGTACGAAAAGAGATATTTAGTAAAATCGGAATGTTTGATACTTCATTCAAATCTTCAATGGATTTTGATTTCACCCTCCGTATGGAATTAGCCGGAATCAAAGGGTATTATATCAATTCTGGTGGAGTTATTCGAATGAAAGGAACAGGAATATCATCTATTAAAGAATGGGAGGGAATAAAAGAGTGTCTTCGCTCAATGAGAAAGAATAAGTACTTGAACATAGTTTCTTTTTTATCATGGTGTGTTAGGGCATTACTTTTTTTCTTTAGAAAAGGAATGATGGTGCTGGGATTGAAAAGTATTTTGGCAAAACTCAAACTTATGAAGCCGAGATAAATTAAAACTTTCCTACAAACGCAGCTTTAATCAAACCAAACACACGTCCCGCAAAAATACCCGCGTTATTTATTACAAGTTGAAACTTAAAACTCAATAATCCTCTTGCAGCCTGCACAAATGGAACTGCAAACATTTCAGCCAGTTCATAAAACACTGCCGGTTTTCTTTTAACAACCAGCCATTTCCACACCAGTGCCCCTTTGCCTACCCCGTATCGAAATGCTTTTTTAAATCCTATACGGATAGATTCATTAAAAGGAGGAATGTGATAGACAATTAATTCCGGGAAAAACTCCATCTCTTTTTTTGAAAAAAAAGCTTGCCAGCAGAAGTCTGTTTCTTCACCGCTTCCCCAATATGAACCGACACCGAACTTCTCATCGAACCTGCCGAGTTCATCAAACGTTTTCGCTCGTATTGCAAAATTTGAGCCCATCAAGTTTTTTGTGTTTTTGAAATGTTTCAGACTTCCGCCGATTTTGTGACGGTAACTATAGTAATCATTGTTATCTTCCCGGACAATACTACCAGCGACTATTTCGAGCAAGGGATTATCTTTCAAAATCTTGAAGAATCTTTCCGTGTAATCATCACAAAAATAACCATCATCATCGCAGAAGAAGAGCCAGTCTGTGCCTGCTGGAATTTCAATTGAGTTTCTTGCAGCCGAAACAGAATTCTTCAAAACTCGTACATGTTTAAAAAGAGAATTGTCGGCAATATCCGCCGGCAGCTTTACCTCCACCTCATTTTGATCCAGAAGGAATACCGCCGAAGGAGCGGGTATTTGTTTCAGTGAAGCCCTTAAACTTCTTTCTACAAGATAAAGCTGTCTTTTATATGTGTTTGTTACAACTATGTAATTCATTCAATACCGGTAAAGTCGGATGATTTATTAAAGTTTTTTTTCCTTTGCTTAAATTTATTGTTTTTCTTCATAAAACCGTAATTTTGTACAACCAATTAACATTAAAAAGAGAATGATAAAAATATCGTCCGTCGTTTTAGCGAAGAATGAAGAAGCAAACATTAGAAGGTGTATTGAAAGTCAATTAAACTGCATTGACGAAATAGTGATTTTAATTGATAATTCAACTACGGATAAAACCGAGGAAATTGTACGCAAATACGATAAAGTAAATTATGAGTTGGTTAAGTGGAACGGCTACGCTAAAACAAAAATGTACGGTGTATCAAAAACAACTAACCGCTGGATATTCTGGATTGACGCCGATGAAGAAATTTCACCCGAACTATCGAATGAAATTTTAGAGCTAAAAAAATCTTCTCCGCAGTACCTTGCTTATTCGGTTGCCCGGAGAGCTTTTTTCCTCGGAAAATGGATAAAGCATTCAGGGTGGTATCCGGGTAGAGTAGTTAGATTATTCGACAAAGAAAAAGTAAAATTCAACGACAAAGAGGTGCACGAACACCTTGATTTTAATGGACGGGCGGGTAATCTCAAAAACGATTTAAATCACTACACCGACCCTTCGATAGAACATTACTACGAAAAATTTAACCGTTATACATCGCTTGCTGCAAAAGATTTGCTCGGTAGAAATAAAAAATTCACTTTAACCGGATTACTATTCCGTCCATTTTTTCTCTTTGTCAAAATGTATATTTTTCGTCTCGGTTTTCTGGATGGGAAGCACGGATTAATTTTATCTGCGCTTTCGGCAAATTATGTTTTTACTAAATACGCAAAACTTTGGGAGTTATCCCGGAAGGAGTCTTAAATGTCAGAACAAATTACCCCCGAAATGTTATTTCTTCAGGTTGTGTTTCAAAATCAACAGCTTGCGTTAATGGGAATGGGAAAATTAAATAACCCGGTTACAAATAAGGTGGAAAAGAATTTGGAATATGCTAAAGTTGCAATTGATACGCTTGACATGCTTGTTGTTAAAACGAAAGGGAATTTGACTACTAACGAAGAGAAGTTTTTAACCGACATTCTTCGTGAATTAAAAGTGAGTTACGTTCAGGAACTTGACAAAGAAAAACAACAATGAAACCGGGAATTGTAGGCAACATCCATAAAGAGAATATCGCAAGCGTTGTAACAACTCTTATTGAAAAACTCTCTCAAAACAAAATCCCTTTCTCTTTGTGCGATACACTGAAGCAGGTTGTTGACCTTGAAAACAAAGATTTGGTTTTTTCGGATATCGAAACATTGGCGATGGAATCGGATATTCTTATTTCTATCGGCGGAGACGGGACAATGCTCACAACCGCTTATACTGCCCGGCAATTTGACAAACCCGTTCTCGGTGTAAATTATGGTAAACTCGGTTTTCTTGCGGAAGTTGATATTCACGGTATTGACCTATTTATTGATGAATTGATACACGGCAAATACTCAATCGAAGAAAGAATTGTATTGTGTAGTTACTACGCAAAAAATCCCCGTAAAGAATTTTTCGCAATAAATGACCTTGTTATCGGAAAAGGGGATTGGCCTAAAATGATAGAGATTACTGTAAAAGTTGATGACGAATACGTTACAACTTTTTCAGCGGACGGATTGATAATTGCAACACCAACCGGCTCAACGGGATATTCTCTTTCAGTCGGCGGACCGGTAATTACTCCCAAAGCCGATGTAATTGCTCTCAGCCCGATTTCACCGCATAGCCTTACTATGCGTCCGCTTATACTTTCAAGCAGCCAGGTGATTTCGGTTTTTGTTGAATCACTTAACACAAAAATTCAAATTAACTGCGATGGACAGCGTGTTGAAGAGCATGTTCCGCCGGTTGAATTAAAAATATTCAAAAGCGACCGTCCTCTGAAACTTATCAGAACGGCGTCGGCTTCATATTTCGATATTTTAAGGACAAAATTATTTTGGGGACTTGACGTTAGAAAAAGTTCACTAAACAACTTGAGCAATAAAAAATGAAAACTCTTTTTTTCTTTCTGATTATTACATGGGCAATATACGCCCAGCAATCGTATCAAATTTTGATTGACGAAAAGACGGGCAAACAGATGATTGTCGGTGAATGCACAAGGGATGCTTTCCTTGATACTGCGTTTGCCGGGTGGTATAATCAGAACTACAAAACTTATGAACCGGATGAAGATTTCATTTCCAAAATTGAAAAAGAATTAAATGGAATTCGTATTACTATAGTTATGGCTACATGGTGCGGAGATACAAAACGGGAAGTCCCCCGGTTTCTAAAGATTCTTGATCTGATTGATTTTCCGGAAGAATGTTACACCCTTTTATGTGTTGATAGAAAACGAAAAGGTCTGAAAGACGAAGTTGACGAACTTGATGTTCAATTAGTCCCTACTTTTATTTTCTACAAAGACGGAGAAGAGATAGGCAGAATTATCGAAACCCCGCAGCTAACATTAGAGGAAGATTTTTATAAAATAATCTTGCAAAAGGATTAACCGGAAATTTAATGAAGCATAAATGGGAAGAAAGATTTTCTACGGATGAATTTGTTTACGGGATTGAGCCAAATGAATTTTTCAAACAGGAAATCGATAATTTAAAGCCGGGCAGATTACTGCTGCCGGGTGAAGGAGAAGGTAGAAACGCTGTTTACGCTGCTAAATGCGGATGGAATGTGGATGCCTTCGACTGGAGCGAAAATGCGAAAGAAAAGGCTTTACAACTTGCAGCTTCGCAGAATGTAAACATCAATTACTCCGTAGTTGATATTGCCCATCTTCCCGCTGAAACCGCAGTTTATGATGAGGCAGCATTAATTTTTATTCATCTTGACGATAATGATTGGCCGCAACTGATTGAAAAAATCATTGCTTCATTAAAACCGGGTGGAAGGTTGATACTTGAGCTTTTTGAAAAAGAACAAATAAATAAAAATTCCGGCGGGCCTAAAGAGACCGACTTACTTTATTCGTTGGAACAAGCAGTAAGTGATTTCATATCTCTTGATTTTGAACATCTATCAAAAGAAATCATTAAGTTGAATGAAGGAAAACTTCATCAGGGAGAGGCTTCCGTAGTCCGGTTTGTAGGAGTGAAAGTATAACCGTTATGAAAAAGGTTTTGTTTTTTTCTTACTATTGGCCTCCATCCGGAAGGGCGTCGCTTCATCTTCCTTTGAAAATAATTCAACACCTCCCCTCATTCGGCTGGCAGCCGACTGTTGTTACAATTGACGAAGATACTTTCTCGCAAAAAGATGAAAGCCTATTAAAAGAAATCCCCGAGAATCTTAAAGTAATTAAAACCAAAGTATTCGAGCCTTTCAATCTTTATAGAAGTTTTCTCGGAAAAGAAAAGAATGCCGCTTTAATTTCATCCGAGACAATTTCGAAAGAGAACAACGGATTGAGGCACAGACTTGCAATATGGATAAGAATGAATCTTTTTGTTCCCGATGCAAGAATCGGCTGGTACCCCTATGCAGTAAGAAATATAAAAGAAATACTACAGCAAGAAAAGTTTGATGCAATCATCAGTATCGGTCCACCGCACACAACTCATTTGATTGCGAAGAAAGCGAGCGTTCTTTCCGGACTGCCCCACATACCTGTTTTTATCGATCCGTGGGTTGATATTGTTTATTATAGCGGATTCAAGCGGAGCCGGCTTACGCTTGCAATTGATAATCATTTTGAAAAAAGCGTTCTAAAAAATTCTGCTGCTACTGTTTTTGTAACAGCATCAATGCTGGAAGACTATGTAAAAAAATATCAATGGTTAAAAGAAAAATCTCACGTTCTTTACTGGGGTTACAATGAAGAGGATTTCGCTTCGGTCGAAGTAGCGGAGAAAAAGGGTGATGAAAAAGTATTAATTCATGCCGGCAATATTTTTGATTATCAAAACCCTGTAAATCTATGGAAGAGAATTAACACTGAAATAGCGAAAGGAAATAAAATAAGGTTAAAATTTGTCGGTACTGTTTCTCCTTTAATTAAAAAAACTATAATTGAAAACGGGCTTGACAGTGTAACGGATTACCCCGGTTTTCTTCCCTACCCGAAAATGATTAAAGAAGTAATGAATGCAGACTACACGCTTGTATGTGCAACAGAAAAAAGGCATGTGCCGGGGAAACTCTTTGAATATCTACGTTCATGCAAACCCATCTTAGCTTACGGTAACGACAATGATGAAGTAGCCCGGATAATCCGGAACGCCAACGCCGGGATGCTTGTAAACTATGAAGATGACGGTGAAATATTTTTTACTAATGCCGGCAGTTTCAAAACGGATTTGAATTACGTGAAAAGGTTTGACCGGAAAAACATTACGGAAAACCTCTGCAATATTGTAAATAGCCTTTGAAATCGTTTTAAATCACACAAAAACCCTATAAATAGGGTGTAAGCGGAAAATTTTCTGCGAATCTTGTTTCTTTTCTGAAAAAAAATATTTATTTTCGCCACTGTAAACAATATATTAAAAAATTATTTAAGGAATTAGTACTATGGCAGTTTCAAAACCATTAACAAAAGCTCAGATACTTGAACATCTGTCAAAGAAAACCGGTACAACTAAAAAATTAGCCGGTCAATTTATGGAAGAATTGGTTACCCTTGCATATAAAGAAGCAAAGAAACAATTTGTTCTTCCGGGTCTCGGTAAACTTGTTGTTGCAAGCCGTAAGAAAAGAACCGGACGCAATCCTCAAACCGGTGAATCAATGGTTATCCCGGCAAGAAAAGTTTTGAAATTCAGAGTAGCTAAGCAAGCCAAAGACGCTATTCTTGGAAAAAAATAAAAATTGAAAAGCCTGTTTATATTGCAGGCTTTGTTTTTTTCAAACAACAATTAAAATTACTTTCAAGGAGGTAATAAAAATGAAACTAAGATTACTCTTTCTTTTGTGTCTTTTAAGTTCTTCTTTTCTGTTCTCTCAAATAACCGTTATTGACGACTTTGAAGAAGGAACCGGACACTTTAATTTACAGGTTACTTTTTCCGGCTCCACCAGAGGTGTTCTGGGTACAGTGCCGGTAATTGATACAACAACAGGTGCTTTGGGTACCTCAAAATCTTTAAAAATTGATTTGATTGACAATCCCGCCGATACTCTCGGATGGTTTGTTCGATTTCTATCTGGAACGGGAACGCCCGCCAACAACGTGGTACTCGGAGCTACCGGGCACGTAGGCTACTGGTTAAAAACAAATAGATCATATCTAAAATGCGGAATTATAATGGATGATCTTAATAATACCGGAACGGGTGTTGGTACAAACGAAATCAGCGACAGCCTTGATGTAATAGGTGATGGTCAATGGTATGCTTATCAGTGGGACCTTGCTGATTCCAACAGATGGTATCCCTTCATTGCAACCGGAAACGGATTAATTCAGGACCCGGTAACTATAGATGCTGTTGTTTTTATTGCACCTCACCCGGAGTCAGACAATGATACCGCAGTAGTTTACTTTGACTACGTTTCATGGAATCCTACAGGTTATGTACCTGTTGAGTTCTCAACTTTCAGTTACGCTCTGTTCGGCAACCAGGTAGATTTAAGATGGATTACAGCTACCGAGTTGAACAACAAAGGTTTTGAAGTTGAAAGAAGATATGAAAATTCTGCTTTCGAGAGAATCTCTTTTGTAAACGGTAAAGGAACTTCTTCCGAGCCGAATGCTTATACTTATTCGGATATAGTTGCTAAAGCCGGTAAATATACTTACAGGTTGAAACAAGTTGATTTAGACGGAACCTACAAATACTCTCAAGAAATTGAAGTTGATGTAATCGGAATTCCGGGTAAATACGCTTTATCGCAAAACTACCCGAATCCTTTTAACCCGGCAACAGGAATA
>ERZ795056.190-NODE-190-length-82964-cov-82.737568_pt1 | contig 82964 bp, 59 predicted proteins | sample MGYA00375140_ERZ795056 | MGnify/ENA primary metagenome ERZ795056 (study PRJEB30185, sample SAMN05720227) | activated sludge metagenome | isolation source: Anaerobic digester | place: USA | collected 2015-03-09 ...
AACAAGTGTATGACCTGCGAATCAAACGGGTCCTGCGAATTGCAAGATTTGATTTACGACTACGGGATCGAGGAAGAGCTTCCGAAAATGCCTTATGATCCCAAACTGATCGACGACAGTTCCCCTGCGATCACGAGAGATTTAAACAAATGTATCTCGTGCAGCCGATGCATCCGCGCCTGTTCTGATTTGCAGGCGATGAATATTTACTCGATGGCTTATCGTGGCGCGAATTCTTTGCCGTTAACCGCCTTCGATAAAGCCGTTTATGATACAGAATGCATCAGTTGCGGTCAGTGTTCCTTATTCTGCCCGGTGGGAGCGATCACCGAGAACTCCGCCGTCCGACGCGTTCGAGAAATCTTGGATAGCAAGGAGTACATAATGGTTGCGCAAACGGCGCCCGCGACGCGGGTGGCGATCAGTGAAGAATTAGGCCTTCCTTCCGGCACCATTTCGACGGGGCGCATGGTCGCGGCCTTAAGAAAATTGGGTTTTGATTACGTATTCGATACGGACTTCAGCGCGGATCTTACCATTATGGAAGAGGGATCAGAGCTGTTGGCGAGGGTTAAAGAGGGAGGAAAATTCCCGATGTTCACTTCTTGTTGCCCGGGTTGGATAAATCTTGTGGAAAAAGAATATCCGGAATTCATACCGCATCTTTCCTCTGCGAAATCCCCCCAGCAGATGATGGGAGCCGTCGTAAAAACATATTTCGCCGATAAAATAGGCGTATCGCCCGATCGGATATTCTTAGTTTCGATTATGCCCTGCACGGCAAAAAAGGAAGAGGCGCTTCGGCCTCAGCAACAGATGAATAACGGAAAACCTTATGTGGATCTCGTCTTAACCACACGAGAACTGGGAAGACGGATTCGGTTATCCAAAATACAAGTCGAGCAGCTGGAGGATTCTCAGTACGACGATCCATTGGGCGTTTCTACGGGAGCCGCCGTTATCTTCGGCGCGACGGGTGGCGTTATGGAAGCGGCCTTGCGAACGGCTTATGAGTTGGCAACCGGAAAGACGCTTCCGAAACTTGATTTCGTTGAAGTCCGCGGGGTACAAGGCATCAAAGAGACTTCCGTAGACTTAGGCGGGAGAGTCTTGCGTGTCGCCGTGGCGCACGGGGGCGCGAACGTCCGACAGTTGTTGGGCGCGATTAGGGAGGGGAAAGCCGACTACGATTTCGTTGAGATCATGGCGTGTCCCGGCGGATGCATCGGTGGCGGCGGTGAACCGTATAGCGACGATCCCGATATCATACAAAAACGGATCAACGGGATTTACAAAGCCGATGAACTAAAAACCATCAGAAAGTCCCACGAGAATCCGGCAATAAAAGCCATCTACGAAGACTTTTTCGAGGCGCCCCTGAGCCATCGTTCCCACGAATTATTACATACTCATTACGCTGAACGTTCCAAGAAAAACTAAATGAGAGAATAGTTGAAAATATAACGTTTGTCCGAGAATGAAAATCGCGCGTCAAGGGCGGGGATTTAAGAAACCTGCCCTTGTTTTTTTGCCATCGCGTCTTATAAGTTAGTAGATTTCGGAAGGAGGTATCCGTTTCGAAAGTGGGCCAAGGCATCCGACGGTTACGATGCGGCTTTAAGATGAAGCCTAAACTCACGGCGGAAAGATACCGCGCGCGCGCCGCAAAAAAACGCCCACCCAAACGAATCCCATACCTTCAACGGCTTGAGAAGCAAGGTCGTGAAGCTCTCTGCGAATAGACCGACGGGACGATAATCCACCCGCAAAACCGGCAAATGTGTTATAATCTTTCGTCTGATCCAAATCCTTAGAAGGAGGCTTTCGAATGAGTATAGATTTTAGAAATCGGCATTTTATCAGTACGCAAGATTTCGAAAAAGATGAAATAGACCTGATGATGAATGTTTCTTACGAAATGAAGAAGAAGTTTGCGCTTGGAGAACCCACGAGATACCTTCCCGATAAGACCTGCTTCTTGATTTTTTTTGATCAATCGACGCGGACGAGAAACTCGATGGAAGCCGGTATGACGCAATTGGGAGGACATGCCCACTTCCTAGCCCCGGAGCATATGCAGGTCTCGCATGGAGAAACCCCGCGCGACACGGCGATCGTATTAGGCCGATTTGGACACGGGATAGCCATCCGGCACTGCAAGTTCAAAGTTGGCAATCCCTTCTTGAGAGATCTGTGTCAACACGCCAGAGTACCGATCATGAATCTTCAGGACGACGTATATCACCCCTTCCAAGGATTAGCCGATCTGATGACCATCCAAGAAAAGTTTTCGAACAACTTGAAAGGATTAAAAGTGGTGATCTCTTGGGCATACGCAGAGAGCCACCTGAAACCCTTGTCAGTTCCTCAAACGCAAATCCTTCTTTTCCCGAGATATGGAATGGACGTTACCTTAGCTTATCCCGAAGGGTTTGATCTTATGCCCGATATCGTGGATACCGCCAGGAGAAACGCCGAAAAAACCGGATCGAAGTTTACGATCACACACGATATGACAGAATCCTTTAAAGGAGCAGATGTGGTCATTGCCAAAAATTGGGGCGGATTTTTCGTCGGGGATACCGAAGAAGCGATTAGAAAAGAGCAAGCCAAGCATAAAGATTGGCTTTGCGATCGGAAAAAAATGGAATTAGCGAACAAAAACGCGATTTATATGCATGCCTTGCCCGCAGATCGGAACAAAGAGGTGACCGACGAAGTGATAGACGGCCCATGGTCCGTTGTGTTCGATGAAGCGGAAAATCGCTTGCACACTGCGAAAGCAGTCATGGCGCTCACGATGGGGGGACGGCCTTAATGGCGACGCAAAAAGCCGACCTCGTCATCCGGAATGCTTCCGTTTTTTATGCGCATCGCCTATCAAGGGTGAATTTGGCGATCAGAACGGGTAAGATTATCGAAGTCATGGACGCCTCCGTAGCTGGCCCGGAAGCCGCGGAAATATTCGACGCGACGGGGCTTTACTGCTTTCCCGGATTCATCGATCCCCACGTGCATTTCGGCTTGCAATTGGGCGCGGAACAGAGTAGTGATGATTTTACGACTGGATCTGTCTCAGCCGCATTCGGGGGAATCACTTCAGTCTTCAATTTCACGCCGGTTCTAACTGGATCGGAGGAAGATTTGACCGCGCTTTTCAATGAAACCGCGCAAACGGCCGAAAAGTACCGTACCCAATTATTCCTGCATCTCGCGGTCGCGGAACCGAGGATCGCTCCCGAAAAATTGGTAGAGCTTGCCATCCGCTATAAATTTCGTTCGGTGAAGGTTTTTACGACTTACAGCAGTAGCGGGCGGATGACGTCGGACGGTTATCTGATGGATTTGCTCAAAGCCTCCCGCGGAACCCCTCTGGTTGTGATGATACACGCAGAAAACGATTCGATCATTCGTTATCGGGAGAAGAAGCTTACGAACGAAGGCATCGTTAAACCCTCTCACCTGCCCTACCTTCGGCCAAGCATCAGCGAAGTTGAAGCGGCTTTGAGGGTTTGTCTGATGGTTTCGGAGATGGGGGGGCGCATTTACCTCGCGCACCTTTCCAGCGGCAAAACAATCGACGCGATCTATCGGCACTTCCCCGCTTTGCTAGGCAAGTCCATCTTCCTCGAAACGTGCCCACACTATCTCTATTTCAGCGATACTTTCCTGAAAGGGGATCAGGCGGCTCATTTCACCACTTGCCCGCCCTTGCGATCCGAAGAAGAACGCCAAGAACTGCTCAAGCATTTTTTCGCGGGAAGAATCCACACGATCGGTTCCGACCATTGTCCATTCGCTTCTTGGGTCAAAGAAAAGTACAAAGATGATTATCTCAATATGCCAAACGGGCTTCCTGGTGTGGAACTGGGGTTTGTTTTGCTCTACAACTTGCTCAAGTCGAAAGAAAACGAAATCACAGTTGAGGAACTGTCCCGTATGTTTTCTTCGAATATTGCGAACGTCTTTGGGATCTTTCCTCAAAAAGGAAGTCTCCTACCCGGCGCGGATGCGGATCTAGCCTTGTTTGACCCCAATGCCGAATGGAAGGTGACCTTAGACGCTTTGCATGGGAGAAATGACTACGACCCCTACGAAGGTCTGAAACTGAAAGGAAAAATCGACTCTACGATCATTGGAGGGAAGTTCGTTGTCCGAAACAAACAATGGATCCCAACCCACGTCCAATGACATTTTCCAAACCCTGATCGACCATCATTCCCGGCTAAAATACTTCCTTCCGGGATCAGAAGCGCCGACGGATGCCGCGCATGTCCCGCACCCCTATAACCGGCCTTCTTACGATCAGATGTACATGGCGATCGCCGAAATAGTTGCTTTACGCAGCACGTGTTTGCGAGGGCGGGTCGGCGCTGTGATCACAAAAGACACGCGGATAATATCCATTGGCTACAACGGGGCGCCTTCAAAAATCGGGCAATGCGACCAGTATGGATGCATCATCGATTCGGAGAAAGGCGGATGTATCAGGACCATCCACGCTGAACAAAACGCCATTGCTTACGCTTCCCGAATCGGTATTCCCATCGAAAACGCGACGATATACGTCACGGTCAGTCCCTGTATCGACTGCGCCAAACTGATCATCGCTTCCGGAATCAAACGATTGGTTTATCTTCAAGAATATCGGAACAGCTACGCGTTGGAGTATCTAGAACTCTCCGGCTTGGAGGTAGAACAACTAAACTACGGCCTGAGCGCTATTTACAATGAATACTGCGGTCAAGAGGCGTCTGAATGCCAATAGAGAAAAAATCGCTCTCCATACCGAAATCGATCAACCCGGTCTTTTTATTCGGCCAGCATGATACTTTTCTCAGGCGCGTCAAGTCGGCTTTCAACGTAGAAATCGCCTACGAGGGAGATCAACTATTCTTGAGGAGCGACCATCTCGAATCGGTTGTTCTGGTGCAAAGACTCTTCGAAGAGATGATTCATCTGCTGGAGAGCGGCCATATACCCGATGAAATCGAGAAGCAGTACATTTTGGATACGTACAAGGAGATGAAAGAGCCTTCCGGAGAGAGCGCCGAAGGGCAGGAGACCTCTCCGATCGCGGAACTGCTGGCGAAAGAGGATTACTTTTTCAAAAAAATAAAAATCCGCCCGAAAACAGAAGGGCAAGCCAAGTATATTGAAACTCTGAAGAATAACGATATTACCTTCGCGATTGGCCCGGCCGGAACGGGAAAGACTTACCTGGCCGTCGCCATGGCCATAGAAGCGCTGAAGTCAGGCGTCGTCCAGCGCATTATCCTTACGCGACCCGCCGTGGAAGCGGGAGAAAGTCTCGGGTTCCTCCCCGGAACGTTGGTAGAAAAAGTGGATCCGTACTTGAGGCCTCTTTACGATTCTATTTTTGATATGATTCCGATGGAAAAGTTTCTGTTTTTCCGGGAAAAACAGATTATCGAAATCGCGCCTTTGGCTTATATGAGAGGAAGAACCTTGAATCACTCCTATATCATTTTAGACGAAGCGCAGAATACGACGCATCATCAGATGAAGATGTTCCTGACTCGTATTGGATTTCATTCCAAAGCGGTCATTACCGGCGATGTCACCCAGATAGACCTGAAACGTGGCATCGATTCGGGTTTAGTGGAGTGCGAGCGGATCTTGAAGAACATAAAAGGTATCGGGTTCTCCTATTTCGGTAAAAACGACGTGATTCGCCATCCTCTGGTCAAAAAAATTATCGCTGCTTACGAACGGGAAGAAGAATTGAATCATTTGACAGAACTGGAATCAGACGGGTTTGCGCGTGACTACAAAGAAAACCTAAAACGCGGAGAATAGCCGTGAAATATACCCTTTCCGCTATCAAACCCGTGGTGAAAAAGAAGTACTATTTGCTGCTTTTTTCTTTTTTTCTACCTTTTCTCCTCTCGATTCTTTTTTGGCATTACGATTGGAAGAAAATCATATCCGCTTCCCTTTTGGTGCTGTTGACGAACGTATTTTTGTGCGAGAGGGTTGCTGAAAGCAACCGATTTTTTAAAATGCACTTTCAATATACCCTAACCTTTTACGTTATCTTAAACCTCTCCGCCTTTTTCTGCTTGGCGATTAGCGCTTATTTTGGGTTTGAACTTCTATCCACCTATTTCGGCGTCGCTTTGATCGCGATTCTTTTCGGCCGGAAACTCGGGCAAGTCTCCGCAATTTTTTTGTTTTTCGTCTTTTCCTTGGCCTACCCCTCTCACTGGGCTTTTTTATTCTCATCTTTACTGGTCGGCTACATTACCGCCGAACTCACACGGAACGTGAAGAGAAGAATCGAGCTTTCGCTCGTTTCTTTTTTCATCGCAGCGATTCAGATCGGGCTTTATCTATTGCTGATCTTGTTCGGATTCGAGTCTTTCCGCGTGGATTTCTTGTGGAAAATCGCGGTCATTCCTCCGATTTCCACGATATTCGTCATCGGTCTTCTTCCGTACATCGAATGGATCAGCCGCATCTATTCGAATATCGGGTTGCTCGAACTCGGCAACCTAAACCATCCCGTTCTGAAACTGCTGATCACGCGCGCGCCCGGTACGTATTTTCATAGCACCGTTTTGGCCAGCTTCGCAGAAGTGGCGGCCGAAAAAATCGGATGCAACCCGATCCTTGCCAGAGTGGGCAGCTTCTTCCACGATATCGGGAAAATATCGAGACCGGATTATTTTACAGAAAACCAGGAAGCTGAAAATCCGCACGATCGCATCAAACCGCAAATCAGCCATCTAGTGCTTTCCGACCACATTAAAAGTGGGATCGAACTCGCTCAAAAGTATCGGTTGCCCTTGCTCTTCGAAGACATGGTGGCCCAACACCACGGCACCCGCATACAAACCTTTTTCTACAACAAGGCGAAAGAAATCGATCCCGATGTCAAAGAAGCCGCTTTTCGTTACGAAGGGCCGAAACCCTCCTTTAAAGAGTCTGGAATACTGATGTTGGCCGATTCGTGCGAAGCAGCATTGAAAAGCATGGGAAAGCCCGATTCCGAAAAAGCCAGGAACGTTATCAAACAAATTGTCTTAGGAATCTTCGGGGAACGGGAGCTCGATAACTCGGGCCTCTCGCTCAGCGACCTTGAAAATATCGAAGATGCGTTCGTCGGTGTCTATCTGAATCAAAATCGAACCCGTATCCCCTACCCACAGAATAATCTGTGGTTTGAGGCTCCGGCAAAAATTCGTCGAAACGAGCGAAAAAATGAGAAAGAATAGTTATATCAATCAAAACCCCCTATACATCAATATCGTCGAGAAACAAAGAAGAATAACGATTTTGCACAGAGGAATCAAACATCTCCTTAGATCAATTGCGGAAGAGGAAGACGTAAGCAAGAAAGCCTCCTGTTCGGTCATCTTCATTAGGGATCCGGAAATGCGAGAAATCAATCGGTTATACCGGGGACTTGATGAACCGACCGATGTTCTTTCTTTTGCCTGTATCGACGAAATAGATGCCGCCGTTCACCTCTCCGAAACCGGGGTGAGCGGACCCGAATTGGGAGATATCTTCGTTTCTGTGGACACGATGATCCGAAACGCGAAGGAGGACCGTCAAGAAACGTGGGTTGAATTGGTCTCCTTGGTCGTCCACGGGTTTCTGCATCTGATCGGGTACGACCATCAGACGGACGCGGAGAGAGAGGAAATGTTCGTAAAGCAAAACGGGTACATCGAATCTTTCGTCAAAAACGGCAATCTCTTCTTGAGAGAACGGAAGCCCCGCGGGGACTCTTCCAATAATAAGCGAGGAAGAGCGGCTTCCACTGACCATACGTTATGAGTAAAACCTATCTCTCTCTTCTTTTCGTTTTGCTTTTCGCCTTCTCGTCAATGATCGGGGCGACGCCGCCCAACCCGGAATCGGATCCGCCGCAGGAGTCTATTGATTGGCCCGTGCGGTTCGATTCCTACCTCGGTTCCTATCTTGTCGCACAGATCCCGTTTTCGATCGGCTTACCTTTCGATTTCGGCTTCGGGTTCACCCATGAGGCTCCTTTGGGGGGGCTATATGCTTACGGCCAGTATAAGAAGGAAAGAACCGTTCTATTTATGAAACAGCTGGTTGAACAGCGGCAGATCAAGATGTTTATCGGGGTGTCCACGGATTTAGTTTATGAGGTCAAGTATACCCATTACTTTTCAGATACATTAGACGTGCGCCAGGTGCCTATTTTGAATCAACACACCACCCTTCTCCCTTTCTTGGCCAACTACGAGGTGCGTTTCCTCGGGACCGCCTCGAATCCCTCTTTTCTGTCCGACGGATTCTTGAAAGCGGGAATTGGCCCTTATCAAGTCAACCTGTTCTATTTTTCGGCGGGAACGATTAACAACTTCGAATTCCTTTCCGATATCGGTATCCATATCCTGGACTATCCCTCTTTTTCCCTTTCCCTCGGTGAAATCATCGGTGTGGGTGGGCTTCTTTACGAGGAGAAAGAAAAACGGTTTAGCCCGCGTTTCGTGTTCGGATACGTGCCGGAACAAGGCGTTCCCGGAATCGGATTAATGATCCATCAAGAGATTCCAATCGGAGATACCACGCTTGAGATAGGAACCGCTTTTGTTTTCCCGTTTTCCGGGGAAGGTTACTGGTTGGTGCAAGGAGAATGGAAGCACCCCGGAGACCATGCCTTAACCTTCGCTGCTTCTTCTAAAAACCTTTACCTGGGAGGACGATGGCTGATCAAATTACCGAAGATCTTTTAGAAGGCATTTCCCTCTATTTCCACGTCCCATTCTGCCAAAAAAAGTGTCACTATTGCGATTTTTTGTCTTTTCCCGTCGACCCAAAAATATACGATTTTTATCCATATTTCGATGCCCTTTACAGAGAGTGCGAAGCGCGTCTGGCGAAACTCCAGAACGGATCGAAAATGCTGCATTCTCTGTATGTTGGAGGCGGAACGCCTAGCCTCGTGCCGGTGGAATACTATTCAAAACTGTGGACGTTGCTCCATCGTTACTTTTCCAGTGAAGCATGTGTTTCGGCCGAAAACACCTTTGAGGCAAATCCAGAGAGCGTCACGATAGAAAGCTTAAAAGCCTTGCGTTCGATGGGTTTCAACCGGATCAGCCTCGGTATCCAGAGTTTGAATCCTCAAGTACTGGAAAGAATGGGGCGGGTTCATACCGTGAAGACCGCGTTCCAGGCCGCAGGTTTTGCGAAAACAGTATTCGAAAACGTCAACTGCGACTTCATTGTGGGTTACGAAGCGAACCCTTACGACATCCTCGATCCACTCCTTCGCTTTATCCGCATCTTTCAACCCGAGCATCTTTCGGTTTATCCGTTAGAAATCCACCCAGATACAGTATTAGGAAAAGAAGGCGGGGATTGGCCGAACGTGACTGCCAAAGACTCCTACCCCGGAAGCGTATTTCTCCCGCTTCAGGATTTGCTCCGCTCTGAAGGCTACCGGCATTACGAAGTCTCGAGCTATGCCCGGCCGGGCTGTTTTTCGATCCATAACTTGCGCTACTGGAATAACGCTGATTATTTAGGAATGGGTTTGAGCGCCGGCGGGCATATTAAAACGACGAGATACGTGAACACTTCCGAATGGGAGAAATACGTCTGTGCTAATGACGATTGCGCGATCCCCGAACCTTCCTATTATTCCGAAAACGATACGATCGATGAGATCAGAGAGACGTTGTTTATGGGATTCAGAACAGCGGAGGGGATTGATCTGAACCGGTTGGCGCGATCGCATCCGATGTTGGACATCCGGAGCTTTCTCAACCAATTCTGTCACGAAGAACCGTTCGTGATACAAAACAATCGGTTAAGGCTGGAAGGAGAGTCTTTCTTTTATAACTACGAAGCGTTGGAAAAGGCGATGGATATATGTGACCGTTATTTTACCGAATGAACAAATCCCTGGAAATATGAAATTGCGGGATTGAAAACGAACCCCCCGCATGCTATAATCACACTGGTGGTTTGATACATTATAAAAGACTATACGAAAGAAGGGAGGAGTTCGTGTGAAGAAAATCTTCATCATGGCGGTACTGGTAAGCGCGATTTTCGCTTCCTTGTTCGCCGCGGAAATGGGAAAGTTAACGATCTGGTGCTCCGAAGTTCAAGTATCGATACTTCAAAAATTAGGTGACGAATTCGAATCGCTGTACGGAATTCCAGTGGAAGTCCAACAAGTCACATTCGGCGATATCCGCTCCAAGTTTTTGACGGCCGCCCCCGCTGGCGAAGGTCCCGATATTATCGTCGGCGCCCATGACTGGGTAGGAGAATTAGCGGCGAACGGGTTGCTGTTGTCGTTAGATTATTTTACAGGCCAGAAACGCGCCAACTATCTCGAAAGTTCTTTAAAAGGGTTTGAATACGGCGGAAAACTATACGGTCTTCCTTATGGCTCCGAAGCCATTGCGCTGATCTATAACAAAGAATTGGTTCCGGAACCGCCCACAACGATGGAAGAATTAATCACGATGGCAAAAGAATTAACCGACGGCGATTTGAGAGGTTTCGTATTCAATGCCGGAGATTTCTATATGGCCGCTCCGTTCCTGTTTACGGCAGGAGGATACGTTTTCAATGAAACAGCCCAAGGTCTGGATCCCAACGATATCGGACTCGCGAACGAAGGAGCCGTTATTGGGGGAAACTTGATCAAAAGGCTCTATGATGAAGGCATCATGAAACCCGGAGACAACTACCAGATTATGGACTCTTTGTTCAAGGATGGTCTGGCTGGTATGATTATCAACGGTCCGTGGGCGATAAAAGATATCCAATCGGCCGGTATTGACTACGGTGTTGCGGTTATCCCCTCGATCGAAGGGAAGAATGCGAAACCCTTCATCGGCGTCCAGGGATTTATGATCAGTTCAAAATCTCCCAACCACATCTTCGCCCTCGAATTCTTAGCCAATTTCATCGATCAGAAAGAAATCATGTACAAGCTGTACCAAGCTGATCCCCGCATTCCGACAAGAGCCGATGTGTTGGCGCTGGTTCAGGATCAACCCGACGTCGTCGCTTTCGCCGGGAGCGCCGCGAATGGAACGCCGATGCCGAACATCCCCGCGATGAACTCCGTGTGGAGCGCCATGGCAGGAGCACTGACCCAGATCATCAACAACCTTCTCACCCCCGAACAAGCGCTTCAGGAAGCGGTTGACAAGATCATCCTTGCATTAGGCCAATAATTACGCTATCTCATAAGGGCGGCAAGTTTCGAGATTCGAAATAGAGCCGCCCTTTTTTTGGAGGGAAAGATGCTTTTCATACGGAAAACGCTCTTTTGGATTCTGTTAATTCTGGCAAACGCATTTCTTTTGTGGTCTTCGATCATTCTATTCAATGCCTCCATGGAAGGATTGGCCATTTCGCTCGTTATCCTTCTGTTTATCGTGGACTTCGCGTTTTTACACCCGAAAGGGTATCCTTACCGATATGCCTTGCCGGCTTTAGGGCTATTGCTCGTTTTAACGGTCTTTCCCATCTATTTCACACTTAAAACTGCTTTCACGAACTATGGAACCGGTCATCTCTTAACGAGACAGCAAGTGATAGAAAGCTTATTGAAAGAGTACGTGACGGATGAAAGCGCGGAACCCTACGACTATCGTGTTTTCATGCGACTCGAAAATTTAAATCCCACTGATGATTTCCTTCTCGTCCTAGAACGGTCGAACGTTTTGTATATCGCGGAAAAGCCATTCGTGACGCAAAGGGATTCTAAAGGGAATGTGATTTCAGCTTATTCGAGTTTTACGCCGGTTAAAAACGATCAAGCGCTCTTAGGAGACCGCACTTATACGCTGATACGCTCAAAACAGGATCCGGAAAGGATCCTGTCCGTTAACACGATGGGACCGAAAGGCACCTATTCGTATGCTTTCTTCTTCTCCTTCGAAGACGCGGCCACACTTCCGAACCAAAAATACTTTATCAGCGAAATATTCACGGCTTACCTGGAAAAAGCCGATTTCGTCGACTCGGAAGAGAAGGTCTTACGATTCGGAACGCGATTTGGATTCCGGAAGTTACTCGAATCCAGAAAAAAATACGGTTTGGATACCATAACAGTCGATCAGAACGGAAAGGTTTCCCAAAAGGTCGTTTTTGTGAACAACCTGACAAATCGCACACTGGAAGAAAGCGACGGGAACTTTTACGATATCAATAGAGACGGATCTCGAACGATCGTCGGCGGATATTCGAGCTTCGTCGGATTGAACAACATCTTGGAAATGTTCACCGATTCCCGCTTGAGCACTCCCTTCATGAAAATATTCGGATGGACGCTCACATGGGCCGCGTTAAGCGTTTTCTTCACGTTTACCGTCGGACTCGCTCTGGCTTTACTGCTTAACAACCCGCGCTTGAGGAGCCGCGCGCTCTACCGGACGTTGCTGATCATTCCATGGGCTATCCCTTCCTTCATTTCGGTGTTGGTTTGGAGACACGGTTTCTTTAACGAGACTTACGGATTCATCAACAAATTTATCGTTTCGGGGTTAATGGGATTCGAACCGATCCGATGGCTCAATAACGACTTTTGGGCGAAGGTCTCCTGCCTGATCGTTAATACCTGGTTAGGCTTCCCGTATATGATGACCGTATCGCTCGGGGCTTTACAGTCGATCCCTTATACGTTTTACGAAGCGGCATCCATAGACGGAGCGGGACGCGGACTACGGTTTCGTAAGATCACCTTGCCCCTTCTGATGACTTCAATCGCGCCTTTATTAGTCGGTTCGTTTGCCTTCAATTTCAACAATTTCGTCGGCATCTATCTATTGACGAACGGTGGCCCGGAAATGCCCAACTCTATCACGAATGCGGGGTCTACCGATATCTTGATATCGTACACCTATAAGTTGGCTTTTGAAGGCTCGAGAGGGCAAAATTTCGGATACGCATCAGCGATTACGTTGTTTATTTTCTTGCTCGTTATCGCGATTAGCAGCGTGAATTTCAAACTTTCGGGCACCTTCGAGGAAGTGAATCGCTGATGGTCGGAAAAAAACATTTCCTGGGCACGCATATCACTTTAATAATCGTTCTCCTGATCGTTTTGTTCCCTTTATTTTGGGTATTCACCACATCGATCCGCAGGGATAATGCCGCCTTTTCTACGGAGTTGATCAGCAGTCGATTAACCTTGCAGCACTATAAAGAGTTGCTCTTCAAACCGAAAAACTTGCCGGCCCTCATATCGGATATGAAACAAGCCGCTAATATTTCAAAGCAGTATAAAGATTGGGACGAAGATCGTATTGAACGCGCAATCAGCGGCTTTATCAACCAGTTCAGCCACAATCTTCTAAAAACAGAAGAAGCCCTCGACCGTACCGATGCGGATATCGGACAACTGGAACAGTTTTATGCTCAAGAGAGTCAGGAAACCATGGATACCTTCTTGAGCGTTTTGCCCCAACTCGAGAAAGATTACGAACTTTACGGCAGGCAACGGCTTAATGAACTCGACCCGATCGGGTCGATCTTGCTGGACGCGAAGATCATCGACCACATCTCGACGCAAGGATTCGCTTCGGAAGTCCTTCCATTGTTGGCGACGCGGTTTCCTGAACTTTCAGAGGCTCACGCGTTTTCTTTAAACGAGGTGAACAAATCTTTGGAACGGGCACGTGGCGAGTTGGCCTCTCTCTTTTCCAGCGCGAAACTTACCGAAGAAACCCGATTGAGTCTTTCGAATTCGATTGACGCTTTCGAAACCATTGCCCGCGCACCGGGTTTTTCGTACACGAAATGGCTTCGCGAAATTTCGATCAAACTGTACAATCCTTTAAACGGAACCTTTTCCTCTTCAACTGAAGGAGAACTACCCCAGCGTTGGGAAGCCTTCAAAGAAGCGCAAAAATCAATTGCACGCGAAATAGAGTCGGATTTGAAAACGTTGGACCAAACCTTGAAAACAGTTGCTGAAACCGTCAACGAAAAAAAAGCCAGAGAAGTCGATTACTACCTTAATGCTTGGCAAACGCACGCGGAAGAACTCGCGGAACTACAAAAGACGTTGAAACAGAATAAAGAGCGGGAGCTGTCGACGAGAATTGAGCAGGAAGCCTTAGATAACGACTTGGCGCTTCTGCGTTCGCAATTAAGCGTCCAAATGACCTTGCAGGAAAAGGCGCTCGGAATTATAGAAACCTATCTGGCACAACCGGATAAAACTTCAACCGACAAATTGCTGCTGGAGCGCTGGAACACCTTCTATCAGGAAACAGGAAACCTTCTCGAGAGTATCCAACAGATAGAGATGAGCGACGGTGAACTGGTGAAATCAGGATTGCTGCCCGTCAAAGAATCGCTAAGTAAAATCAGGGACCATCAGGATAGGCTCCGCCAACTCAGCGGTTATTCCGCCATCGATGACGCAATCCAGGTTTATCAGAATACGTTCCCGGTTTTAAAAACCGCTTTGGAGGATATTCGCCAGACGATCGAATCCCAATCGAAAGCGGGTTCGGTTTTAGTGGACATCGCCTTCGAATCGGACGTGATTGAGAAGGCAATCGCTTACAGAAACGAAGAGATCGGCGCCTTATCGACAAAAATCGCCTTTTTACAAAACCGAATCTTGGAATCGAACCGGGATTTCGATTTTTTCTTTTTACAATCGACATTGAAAAATGCCCGGGATTGGAAAGGCATCAGCCTTTTCTCGCAACGTTCCGTCCAATACTTAAGCCTCTATCCCCAGGAGCTACGTGGACCCGTTAATACCCCGGATCAATCGATCGATCACCTCAATCAATTGAGAACGCTCATCGATAGCTTCGGCGATCAAAAGGAAAGCGTTTACGCGACCACGGGCCTCTTGGAAGCGGACGTCAAAGCCTTCGAGGAGCGTAGTCCGTTGTATATCAGCCTGCGAAAAAAAGGATCTCAGATAAAAATCCTTGAGTTGGAAGAGATAGAAACACACTATACCCAGGCGGCAGCGGATTTTTCTTCCTCTCTCAACCGAACCGGAAGAAGAAGCAGCGATCTTTCGAAGATCGATTTCTTTCTTCCCGTCAAGGGCGCTCTGCGAAATATCGACAAAAGTATTTTCGAATTGATGCAATACTGGGACAAGAAACCCGAACAGTTTTTCATGCTTTGGTTGCTGAACAGTATGATCATCGCGATCGTCACCTCTTTCATCACCGTCGCCGTTTGTTCTTTCGGCGCTTATCCGTACAGCCGGATGCGGTTTCCCGGCAGGAAAAACGGGTTGCTTTTGCTTGTGCTGCTTCAGATGTTCCCTTCGATTATGTCGATGGTCGCGCTCTACTCTCTGCTGCGTTTTACCGGCATGCTTTTCCCCTTTCTCGGATTGGATACGCAAGGCGGGATCATCTTCATCTATCTGGGCGCCTTACCGTTTAATATGTGGCTTTTAAAAGGATACTTCGACACGATCCCGAATGAAATCGAAGAATCGGCTTTAATCGACGGAGCCACTCGTTTCCAAACGTTTTACAAGATCGTTTTACCGCTTTCGACACCCATCTTAGCCGTCGTATTCATACTCTGCTTTATGTCTACCTTTAACGAATTTGTACTGGCGCGGATTATGCTTCAGAGCCCTCAGAATTACACTTTTGCCGTAGGGCTGCAATCCTTCTCCAACGGTCCTTATCAGATGGAATGGGGTCTGTTTACCGCGGCCGCTCTCATCGGAGCGATCCCGATGGTTGTCGTATTTTTATTCATGCAAAAGTACCTGGTGGGTGGCCTTACTTCAGGCGCGGTAAAAGGCTGAGCGCGGAAGAGTGTTTCGTTCGGATGTTTGTCATTATAAAATGTTTTGTGATACAATTAGATAGACTGTTTAGGGGGGGATTTTCGTGCCTAAGCGCTTTTTGCTGATTGCTTTTATTGTTTTGATTTCATATCTTTCGGTTTTTGCGAGTACCGTGAAATTGGAAGTGCTTTCCCATCCGTCTGGTGCGGACATTTTTATCGACAGAGTCTGGCGGGGTACAACACCGCAGGTTCTGTACATCGCTCCGGGAAAACACCAAATCCAATTGGAAAAGTTTGGCTATAGCCCTTCCACGGAAGAATTCGATCTTAGACTCTCTTCGGTCGCAGAGTATAACTTGACGCCAGAACGGGAGATCACGAAAAATTACCCTCTCGTGATCTATCTGGTAAACTATCAAAGCGCCGGCGACCGCACCGTTCTCTATAAGGAACAGGAGAAGGAACTGGTCCAGGCATTGTGGAATCGTTTCACCAATATGGGATTCAATGTGACGATCGAGACGCCGAAGGACGAGTTTGATCTGGTTTTGGACAAAGAAAGCATCTATCTTGATATCGAAAAGAAATATCCCCAATCGGGGATGTTTTTCTTTATCGATTCGCTTTGGACGTTCTCCTCTTTTCAGCAAAAGCGCGTAACCCGGCTTGAAACAACGTTAAAGGTTTATGACCCGAAATCAAAAGTCACGCTGGGGACCTTTAAAGATACCGCCGAAAGCGTCGGACAAATGAGCCCGGACATTGTTGTACTGGAGATCGTTGAACGGATTACGCAAAACTTTCTGGACAATATCGGTAATTTCCTTGTTCAAATCTACACGAAACAGACCAACACCCCGATTCTTCTGTCTAAAATATTCGACCGGGATGTCACGACCGCCACTATCAAAAATCTGTCCCCGATCGAAAACCTGGAAGTTGTCGATTTCAGTAACAATTTGTTAAAAACGGAAGTCAACACCGCTCTCGACTCGGGTATCAATATCTTATTTGTCGTCGATCGCAGCGGAAGCAACACCAAGTATTCCGAAGTGATTAAGCAACAAATGGATCTGATCCTGAAAAACCTGCCGAAAAGAATTCGCTGGGGTATCCTCGCCTTCGACGACAAAGTCGAGGTGATCCAGTCTTTCACCGAAGACTATTCCCGCTGGACTGCCGCCAAAGAAAAGATCACCAATGCCGGTATGACCCGCTTGCATGACGGTTTGTTCAATGCGGCAAAGATAATGGAACGAGAGCAAGGGGTCAACGTCATTATTCTTCTCACCGACGGGATCGATGCCGATTACCTTGATGCCGCCCCTGGCAGCATTAAATCAAAAAAAGAGGGAATTGACGCCCTTAAAACGGCGGGCGTTGTGGTCTACCCGGTCGGAATATCCGAGAAGAACTTTACGAACTTTATGAAAGAACTCGCCCTCGAGTTTGGGACCTTTTACAGCGACGCGTTTAGGCATAATAACGAAAAGATCGCTACGGACATTTTACAAGATATCGTCCAAAGTATCGCGATCGTGAAAACGGCGCGCATCGACAATCCTTCCTTCTACATTAACGGTAGAAAATTCTATCTGTCAGTCAATGGCCGCAATCTATTGAACCAGGAAATGATCGATATGGCCGTCTATAAAACCGCTTACGGAGATCTCTCGATACCTGTGGAGAGCCATACTACACCGGTCGTGCCCATTTTGCCCGTCGAACCGGTAGATACCATCGCTACCGAGCCAGGAACGCTGACCGCGCTCGCAACGCTTGTTCAAGAAACAACCGCGGCAACTGCCGTAGCAGTGGACTTCTCGACTTCTACCGATGCGGTGATGCCGCCGGCCACGGTGACAGCGGACACCCGCTTGGAAACATCGGAACAACCTACCAAGACCGTTCCCGATATAGCAGTCACCTCTCCCGTGCCGGTACCCCAAGCTACGGTCACCTCGGAAGCGCTGATTCAAGCCATTCAATGGCCGGAAGGGTTCAACCAAGCCCTTGAATTGCGGTTCTCTGAGCTGTACGATTTGGACCCGCACGGCCACTTTGTTTGGACAGAGCGCAGTACGGGCTATCTATGGATCAGAGACCAGATGAAACTGTTGGGTATCGATTTGAAAGAAATGCCTGTGATGATAGATCTCTGCTACCCGTATCTCGCGGTTCTCTATGCGGATCGTGCAGAAGTCGCTACGATCGGAGAAAAAATCTATCGCGTGTACGCCACTCCCATCGTTGGTCTTCCAAGTTGCTTAACGATCGATAAAAACGGAATCATGGCAATCGGGTACAAAGACGGCCGGGTTCAGGCCTTTGACTCTTCTGGAAAAACCTTGAAAGAGTTCCGTGTAGAAAACGCTTCGTTACAGCAAATAGAGTTGGATGATCAAAACCGTTTGTTATTCCTGGCTTCGCCACAGAGAGTCGGATGGGTAGAGCTAACAGCAAATGCAATCGTCAATGCGAAAGAGATGCAACGGCCGATAATACGCGTCGCGTCCTTCCTCATCGATAAGACACGTTTTCTTGCAGTGGACGCGGGAGGGGACGTGTACTATATCCGGTTCGATGATTTTTCTGAACAAAAACGGAATATGAACCGCGGGATCGTTATGCAGAGCCGCTTTGCTGAAGATCAGAACCAGCTCTTTACTTATCACTGGGATAAAACCTTGCGCGTCTTCCGTGTCTACGATTTGAAAGAGATCAGTCAGATACAAACGAACACGATGATCCTGGGCTTTGCGATCGACGCGGGCGGAAAATCCGTTGCCATTCAAACGGAAGATAAAACGATCTATCTCGGCATTCAAGGAACTGAAAACTTGCCCGGATTTATTGAACGATATGAAGAGATCCTTCCCCTTGAAGCGCAGCCGGTCGTTTCACAATCGGTTCAACCGGACATCGCGGTGGAGACTCCCGCCGCCACGCTTTCCTCGGTTAGTGACCAAGAACCGATCCAGACGATTCCGGCTATCTCTGAACCACCCATCGAGATTCAAACGCCGATGATCTCCGTTTCTCCGCAGGAGGAGCAGAATAAAGAAGAGAACGTGCCCCCGACTATGAACCAGCTCTATGGGTATTGGGAGTATGGGGTCGCTTATCGCGATATGGGATACTTCGTCGCGGCTAACGGCAGCATCGCTTGGCTTAACCTGATCTTAGATACCACATCCCGCTACGAACTGCAGCCGGGTGATATCCACGATATCGACATCTCCAGAAATGGGTTGGTAGGACTACTCTTAGAGGATCGCATCGAGCTGTGGGACGCCAAATATATGGCCGAAAATCAAAAGGTTACGACCTACAAAGGGATGAAGTACGCGGTGAGCGGGGGGGAAATTTTAGCGTTTTCCCGAAGCGGCCGAAAGATTCTAATCGGGATGGATGACGGAAAAATCACGATGCTGAACAGTGATTTCACGGGACAGATGCTGTTGGATACGAAGGTCGATGCAACTGCGTTCTGTCCGGATTTGGCGCAAACAGATTCTTTCGTTATCGGAACGGAAAAGGGAGAGCTCATCTGGCTTTCTGAAAATGGGATCTATCAAAGGGAATTCGTTTCGGAACAAGCGATCACCGAGGTGCTTTTCGCTTACGGAGACATCTATTGGGGAGACGAAGCAGGAAATATGGGCGTCTTTAAAAAGAAGACAATGAAGCTCGAGGCCGGACACGTTACTGCCCTATACGCGCCGGAAAACGGGAAGAACTGGATCGTCGTCGGCTCGAGCTCCGGGAATATGTACATCTACGCCAACGAATTCTCTCGATTGATGGGAAAAGCCAACTTGGGAGATTCGCCGGTTACTGGGATACATGGGTATATGGACAATATGATGACCGTCAACCAAGACCGATCGTTGCGAAGCTGGAACGTTAGCCAAATCGGTTTACTTACCACGAAACCCCCATTGCGGACTTCCATCGGTATGTATTCGGAACTGAACACGCTGGGCTTTATTACGGCAGAAGGAAACAACTTTATTATCGATACTGAGAAAGGTTCGATGCTGCCTAAAAAACTGGAAATTGGGACGAATCGCGTGGAGCAGTTCCACAAAAAACCACCGGTAGTTCGTGTCAACGACCAATTCTTCTCCATCCAAAACAATGCGCTGAGCGAAAAGTCTTATAAAGCGTACGAAAACGATAAACTGAATACGGCCGACAAGTTCCTGATTTTCTGGTTGGGTGATCTGTTGAAGGTGATCGACCTCGAAACCGGTTCAACGATTCGCACTTTGAAGTTCGGAGAACCGAACGTCGTTACCTGGGGAACGATGGTCAACAAACGCCTTATCTTCTTCCTGGAGGGTAAGATGGGGATCGTGAACCCCTATAAACCCGAAGATTTATTGATCGTGGATATAGCCGATGAAAATATCGGAAAGATCATAGAGGTCTTTATCTACCAGGACCGGCTGATCATTGTCGACGAGAACGGGCTGATCCATCAATACGGAATGATGGACAGCAAATTCCTAACACCGCTCAATCTGTCGCAAAAACTGACAAAGGTGTATTACAGCACATCCCGATTGCTCTTGATCGGTTTTTACGGCAATAAAATCATCCGCTACTCCCCCGTCGATAACAACATCCAAATCGATTACGTCGATGGAATGATCAAGGATATAGATTGGACGGAAAAGTCCTTCTTCGCGTTGACCGAAGACGGTATCCTTTGGGGAAAGAATTTTTAAAGGAGAGAGGCCGGATGCGTTCATTTGAAGAGCTGTTAACCAGCGTACAGAATCGTACGAAAAACAAAGGGATGAAGAAAGTAGTTCTTTGCGGCGCAGAGGATAGAGAAGGGTTGATCAGTGTTCGCGAGGCTTTGCATAAAGGGATCGCCGCCCCCGTCTGTGTGGGGCAGCGGTTCCTTATTGAACCGCTTCTGGAAGAGCTGGGCTTAACCTCTATCGAGGTCGTCGCCACGAACTCAGAAGAAGAAACGGCCTTCCAGAGCGTTCAATGCGTTCGGCAAGGAAATGGAGACTTCATCCTAAAAGGCGGCGTGAAAACCTCCGTGCTTTTAAAAGCCGTACTCCATAAGGAAACAGGCATTCGGAAAGAGCCGCTGCTTAGCCATACTCTTGTAACAGAAATGACGCACCAGAAGAGGTTTCTATTGATTACGGACGGTGGGATGGTGATCAAACCGACACTTGAAGAGAAGGTGGCCATTATCGCTAACGCCGTAAAAGTTGCGAAAAGTCTGGGGATTTTCTTGCCAAAAATCGCTTGCATTTGCGCCGTCGAAGTCGTTAATCCTTCGATGCCGGAAAGCGTTGATTCGGCCATACTAAGCAAGATGAACCAACGCGGCCAGATCAAAGACTGTCTCATAGAAGGCCCAGTAGGGATAGACATCGCCTTGGACGCCTACGCCGCGAAGGTTAAGAAAATCGGAAGCGAGGTCGGTGGAAAAGCCGATATCTTGCTGGTTCCGGATATTCATTCCGGTAATTTTTTAGGTAAATCCGCCGAGTACTTCGGCCATTTTCCGATTGGCGGTATGGTGGTCGGGGCGAAAGTGCCGATCCTGATCGTAAGCAGAGCCGATAAAGCGGAATCGAAATTAAATTCGATCCTACTAGGAGCGAATGAGTGTCTGGGGGGCAACGATGTCTGATTTTGACCTTAAAATAGAAAGCGCGATCGCTTCATTCCTAAGAAACTATACTTTTCAGGAAAAGACCATCGAAAAAGAGTTTGCGCAAACCTTTGATAAGGAAGTCGAGCGGAAGATCGAACATACCTTGTTGAAAAGTATCGCCACCGCAAGCGAGATAGAAAAACTCTGCCTAGAAGCGCGGGAGTACGGATTTCGGTCGGTATGCGTCAATCCTTCCTTCGTCGCTTTAGCCGATGATTTGCTCACGGGTACCAGCGTCTTGGTGGTGACCGTCATCGGATTCCCCTTGGGATCGACCCTGACCAACTGCAAAGAGTACGAAACCTACCAGGTGATACAAAACGGAGCAAACGAAGTCGATATGGTCATCCATCAGGGAAGGTTGCGTTCCAAAGACTATGAATTTGTCCTTCACGATATCCGGAAGGTTGTCAAGGCAGCCGGTTCAAACCCCGTCAAAGTGATCTTGGAAACGTGCCATTTAACGAAGGAAGAGATCGTCGCAGGGTGTTTGCTCTCTTTAGAAGCGGGCGCGCAATATGTTAAAACGTCGACGGGCTTCGGTTCGATGGGGGCTAAGGCAGAAGATGTCGATCTTATGAGAAGCGTCGTCCGCAATCAGATTGGTGTAAAAGCTTCGGGCGGGATAAAGGATCGGTCGAGCGCGTTGAGAATGGCCGCCTACGGAGCGGATTTAATTGGAACAAGTTCGGGGGTCACGATCCTGAAAGAGTGCAAAGGATAAACGCCTTCGGGTGAGTCTATGCAAATAGATGGTTTGACTCTATCCAAAGTCATTCCCGAATTACGGGGATATTTGATCAATCAAAGAGTCAATAAGGTTTTTATGCCCTCGGAAAGCCGTTTTTATTTTTCTTTCTTCAAGGATACCTTATTGGTGTCTCTTTTGAATGATGCCTCTTACCTGCAAATCGTCCCATCAAAAGAAGACAGTCCTTTTTTTCCTCCCGCTTTCGTTATGCTGCTTCGAAAATACCTGAAGGGAGCGGTATGCACAGACATCTCTCAAATAAGATATGATCGAATCGTCCGCTTTGACTTCCTCAATCATTTTGAAGAAAACCGTCCGAAAGCGTTCACGATTTTTATCGAGTTGATGGGACGAAGTTCCAATTTGATTTTTTGTGACAGTGACAGAAACATTATCGACGTTTATCGAAGAAAGGCTGCCTCGGAAAGAAGCCTTTTTCCGCAGAATCAATATGTCCCTTTTTTAAAGAGTCCGGCCGCACTTACTTTGGCCGATTGGGATATCCTTAAAGGCAAGGAAAGCCTCGAAGGCGAGATGCGTTTGTTCCCAGCGGAAACGTCCCTTCTCGCTTTTCTCGAGAAAGGCTTCGAAGGTTTCGGACACTTGGCTGCCACGGAGATATGCTATCGCGCAGGCTTGCGTTCCGAACGAACGCTTTCATCTTTATGCCCCACGGATATAGAAGACCTTAATCTCGTTTTGGCTTCCTTGCGGGAAGAATTGACGCAGGACGACGGCGTGTTTCTTTGGGAAACCGAGGAAGCTTTGAGTTTAGTTAGCGCGACGTTCATGCATACCTTAGACCAAAAAGGATTCCGCTATACGATCCAAAAACCATCTGATGCGCTCCAAGAAGTGTTTTTTACATCAAGGAAAAAGCGGGATTTGCAAGTTTCAAAATTGCGTTACCAAAAGTTGATCGACAAAGAAATAAAAAAGGTCGAATCTAATCTGTTCTCGATGCAGTCAGACCTGTCCGAAACCGTTAACCATTCTTCTTTTCAACAGTATGGGAAATTAATCTTAGCCAACCTTTATCGTTTCGAAGGCGAAAAAAAATACGATTCTATTGAAGTTGAAGATTGGGAGACAGGTGGAAGAATCCTGATCCCGCTTGATTCAAAGCTTTCTCTATCCGCAAATGCTCAAATCTACTTCAAAAAGTCTACACGTTTGAAAAGACGCAATGACATCTTAGGCGACCGGCTACGGAAATATCAGGCCCTTCTTTATTACTTGCAACAAATCCAGCAGAGTCTCTATGATGCCGAGGATCAGGAGGCGCTAAACGATATCGTCATAGAAATCGACCGTGAGAACCGTTTCGTAGGAGAAGATGCACAGAAAGAGTTGACGAAGAAGTCGCACGGTTCGGCAAAATCCCAGAGAAAGAAAAAAACCGCGATGGCAAGCCGCCACATGGGCCCGTCCGAATACCGCGTTTTTGAAAAATCTGGGTTTCGTTGTCTCGTAGGTAAGAATAACTATCAAAACGATCGTTTGATCAAAGACGCGAAAGATGGAGACCTCTGGTTTCACGTTCAAGGCATTCCCGGGGCGCACGTGATTCTGAAGAATAAAAACCAGCCGGTCCCCGAGGAAGTATTCCTCTTCGCCGCCCAGTTAGCGGCCCGATATTCTAAAGCCTACCAAAGCGCGCGAGTGCCAGTCGACTATACCGATGTGAAAGACGTTAAAAAACCGAAAGGCTTCCGACCCGGAATGGTTACCTACCGGAACCACAAAACGGTATTCGTCGATCCCTACGATGAGAATGAAAAAGCTCCGTTATAATGAAGAAAGACCCAGCAGTCTAAGACAGGCATTTTTAAAAAAGAGACCCCGTTCTTTGTAGTTACTGAAAAAATCGAAACTCGACCCACCCGGGCTAAAAAGTACGGTATCTCCGTCCTGAGCCTCCGCGATGGCAGCTGAAATCGCTTCTGTCCAATCCGAATAGTGCGATACGGGCAGACTGTTTTCGATTAGAGGGCCAATCAGAGGCGCGTTTTCTCCGCAAAGGAAAACGAAATGGCAGCCGTTCTTTATTTCAGAAGCCAGATCCGCGTAATCTTCTCCCTTGCCTCTCCCTCCCATTAAAAGAAGCAAACGTTTTCCTTCTGCCCGGTAAGTTCTGATGGCTTGGATCAACGAGTCCGCATTAGTTGATTTCGAATCATTGACGTATGTGACACCTTCGTGGATAAGGAAGACTTCCAACCGATGTTCTGATCCAGTGTAAGTGGAAAGCCCGTTTTGTATCCCTTCTATCGAAACTCCACTCAAGTAGGCAATAGAAGAAGCAAACGCGGCGTTTTGGTCGTTATGCGCGCCTTTAAGCTGATAAGATTCCAGAGAAAAGTGAACAGGTCCGGCTTCCGTCTGGATGCACAACGAACGCGGATGCTGGATTATCCGGCATGTGTCGGTCGATTCGTACCCGACGGTGAAATCCGCGCTTAAACCACCCGCTAAAGGAGCGCCGATTAAGTTGTATCGGTCGCGAGCCGGAACTTTTTTAAGAGAAAAAATCTTCCGTTTCGCCTCCGAATAAGCCTCGAAGGTTCCGTGCCAACTCAGGTGATCGGCTGTAATATTCAAGATTGCGGCGATATTCAAGAAAGGGATGCTCGTATAGTGCAACTGAAAGCTGCTGAGTTCGAATACGACGGTGTCCGTTTCGGATAAACTGTCTTCAAGGATCAAATCGGCAGGGGAAGTTCCGATGTTTCCCGCCATCGCGGAACGCTTTTCGACTGACAACAGGTGATGGGTCAACTCGACCGTCGTGGTTTTGCCGTTGGTCCCAGTAATCCCTATAGTTAACAGTTGTGGGGGAAAATAGGGCGAAGCGAAATCGATATCGCTATGGACGGGGATGCGTCTTTCATAGGCGGCTTCCAGGATTGGAACATCCGGGGAGATTCCGGGCGAAATGACAATTTGCTTGCTGAGAAGGCATCGGTAAGAGTTCTCGCCTTCTTCCCAGCTAACGCCCTGGGACAAAAACCATTGCCGTTCCGTTGCAAGCAATGGAGAGAGAGTAGAGACGAAGGCTTTCCCCCTTTGCTCTTTCAGGAATAGCCTGAGGGCGCCCCGATTGCTCACGCCGTACCCTAAAAAACAGATATCGTACACCGTATGCTTCCTTTCCCGTCAGATCGGTTTGAAAACGTATTCCCCGTTTTCGTAGACCGTGAGATATTGAAACCCGATTTCTTTCAGTATTGCCAACCCCTTGAGGAGGTCTTTTCCGATATCCTCGATCTGATGGGCATCGGAACCTAACGTAAGCACTTTTCCGCCACAGCGGAAATAAAGTTCGATGATATCCCGATCGGGATTCGGTTGCCCATACTGCCGAATGGTCGAACAGTTCAACTCGATCCCCTTTCCCTCTTCGATCAATTTCTTAAAGATCTGTTCAAAAAAGGGGTAATATTTCTTCTGAAAAGGGATGTTGTCTTGTATGTATCTTCTGGGCAGATCCAGATGCGCTAAGACCGTGTAGTGGTGAAACGCATTTATCCCGTTCCACACGTCCTCCAAATAGGACTCATAGTGAATGCTCCCTCCGAATTCGTTCCTCCTTAAATCGTGAAAGCTTAATAAAACGAAGTCATAGGCTTCGACCGGGTAGTTGATCGGCGTTTTCGTGTCCCACCCGAATTCGAGCCCGGTCGGAAGTCCATGCGCTCTCAATTGGGCCATATGTTCTTCGGGATTGGAAATGAAGAATCTTTTTAGCCCGCGATCACTCACATTTTCATAATGATCGGTAATAATGTACTGATCGATGCCCAATGCTTCCGCTCTTTCCACAATCTGAGGAATGGTCATGCGAGAATCGAAAGAAAAATGGGAGTGGATATGATAGTCGATTAAAAACGGTGTAGAAATCGGAATCGGACCTCCTTTAATTACCCGTTCAGTTCGTATTGCAGTCGGTATAGTTGCGTATAAAGCCCGTTTTTGGCAAACAATTCGTTATGGGTTCCGCTCTCGACGATCCGACCCTTATGAAAAACAAGGATCCGATCCGCATTTCGTATCGTCGAAAGACGATGCGCGATAATCAAGACGGTGCGCCCCTGGGTCACTTTTTCCATCGCGTCCTGGATATACGCTTCGGTGACAGGATCGATATTGGCAGTCGCTTCGTCCAATATCAAAATCTTCGGATCTCTTACAACTGCCCGAGCAAGCGCGATCAGTTGCCTCTCCCCCGCGGAAAGCGTGGAAGCCCTCTCGTTCAATGAAGTATCGTATCCCTTCTCGAACCTCTGAATCAGATAATCGACGTTGACGAACTTGGCCGCGTCGACGACCTCTTCCCGGGTAATCGATTCATCGAACAGACGTACATTGTCTACGACGGTGCCGGAAAAAATAAACACGTCTTGCAGCACGACCGCGACCTGTTTGCGTAAGGTATGAACATTATAGTCGTCGATCGAAACGCCATCGATTAAAATTCTTCCTTTTTGTATGGGATAGAGCGCCGTTAGGATCCCAATAAGCGATGTTTTTCCAGCGCCCGTTTCGCCGACGATCGCGATTTTTTCCCCCGGTCGGATCGAAAAGGAGATGTCTTTTAATATTTCCACACCCTCGTTGTAGCCGAAGGTCACTTCCTCGAATTCTATCGCCCCATCGCTAACTTTTTGGCCTCCCTCGGAAAAATCCGTTTCGCTTCCGGCGCTTTCATCTAATAATTTGAAGATCTTTTCGGCAGATGAAAGCGCATTTTGAACGATGTCGAATTTTTCAGAGATATCCCGCAAGGGTTGAAAGAACATATCGATGTAGTTGATGAACGCGTACAACGTCCCGAAGGTCATGATACCTGAGATGAAGTCTTTGGATCCGAACCATATCACCACACACAAGGCGATATAAAAAAGGATATCCATGGTGGGTCTAAATACGGCAAATACTGTTAGCTGCTGCAGAGTTGCGCGATAATAAGAGTGATTGGTGCTTTTGAACTCCCCGTATTTGGACTTTTCGCGATTGAAGAGTTGGATGACCGACATCCCGGATAGGTGCTCCGCGAGAAAGGCATTAATGCGGGCTAACCTTGTCCGCACCTTGCGATAGGCTTTCCTGTCAAAGAAGCGGAACAACGTCGTCGCCAGGACAATAATCGGTAGAACGATCATGGCGTACCCTGTTAACTGGCGGCTTAGAAAGAACATGAAACCGATGATGCCGACTAATAACAGAATATCTTTTAAAATGCTCGTTACGGCGGTGGTGAAGAATTCATTGAGATTTTCCGTATCGTTCGTAATACGGGTGACAATTCTACCAGAAGGATTATGGTCGTAAAACCTTAACGGAAGCTTCAAAACGTGTCGGTATAATCCGGTACGGATATCATAGATAACCTTTTGGCCCATTTTATTTGAATAGTAAACCTGTATATAGTTCGTTAAAAATACTGATAACAGCAATATCAGCAAGAGGAGAACGGAACTGTCGATACCCTGAATATCATCCGCCCGTAGCGACCGGATTTGTTCTTGATTCAAGTGGACGGAGATTGCCCCGTCCGTGAGGACAAAGCGTCCGTCTTTACGGATTAAAGAGAACGCACCGTCTACATCCTCTTTTATCCATAATCCCTCTTCAATGCGAAAATAATCCGCCCGTTCTTCCACGGCTGACGCGTAATGGCGCTCTCGCATCATGAAAGCGTCTATCGCATTCTTCGACACGTAAGGAATATACAGTTGAAGAAGGGTACCGATTACCAGCATCACCAAAGAAAGGAAAAACAGCTTCCGATATGGGGTCACATAAACCCATAACCGCTTGAAAAGCCGGAGATCGAAACCTCTGCCTTCTTCGTCTTTCTCCACACGGTAATCTTTTGAAGTTTCTTTCGAAGCGCTCATCGCGTTGGCCTCCTCTCTATCTCTTCCTCGAGGAGTTGCTTTTTGTACAACGTCGCGTACATCCCGCTTCGCTCCAACAATTCTGCATGAGTGCCAGATTCGGCTATCCTGCCATTTTCGAAAACGACTATAAGGTCAGCCGTAGCGACCGCTTTCAGCCTGTGAGAAACAAGGATCGTCGTTCTGTCCGCAATTTCCGACTCCAAGCTTCTTAAGATGTGCATTTCCGTTTCGACATCGACCGCCGAAAGACAATCATCCAATATGACTACCGGCGTTTTTTTCATGAGAGCCCGAGCGATCGCCACTCGCTGTTTTTGACCTCCCGAAAGGGTTATCCCGCGTTCGCCAACCAGCGTCCGATAGCCTTCCGGAAAATCGGCAATGTTGTCGTGAACGGCCGCCAACTTGGCATAGCTTTGGACTTCTTCTATCGAGTAGGCGTCGTGGCTGAAGGCAATGTTCTCTTCGATCGTTGCGGAGAAAAGAAAGGTTTCTTGAGGAACATAGGAAACCTGGTCGCGAATATCTTTCATCGACAAAGCATTGATGTCCTTTCCGCCGATCACAATCTTACCAGCAGGTACCGAATACATTTTCACGAGTAACTTGCCCAACGTTGATTTTCCGCTTCCCGTTTGCCCGACAAAAGCCACGGTCTTTCCTTTTTCGATTGTCAAGGTGATATTCTTCAATGCCTGCTTTTCGGAACCCGGATAGGAGAAAGAAAGGTCGCGTATTTCGATCTCTTTGTTCAAGTCCGCCTTTTCCGGGACGGCCGGTTCCTGCACTTCCGAAACTTGTTCCGCAATCCAATTCAGCCGTTTGTAAGAAGCGCGGCCTCTTTGAATGATATTGATCACCCATCCGACTGCAATCATCGGCCATACGAGCAACCCAAGGTATTGTGTAAAGGCGATAAATTGGCCCAGGCTGATCTGCCCCGTGATGACCAAACGACCGCCATAAAATAATGCAAAGACAGTCCCTAAGGAGGCAAACAGTTCTATGAGAGGGAAGAAGAGTCCCCAGACTTTAACTAGATGCATCGACTTGGCAAAGTATTCCGAACATTTCTTGCCGAAACGATGATTTCGTTCCGGTTGGATGGCATAGCTCTTTACGACGCGGATTCCGTCCAATGATTCCTGTGCGAGGTCCGTAATATCCGAAAAAGTGTTCTGCACTGCCATAAACCGGTGATGGATCGTTCGGCCGAAGCCGACGGCAATAAAGCCCAAGAAAGGCAAAGGGATCATACCGATGAGCGTTAGTCGCCAATCTATTTGGGTGATCATCATATAGATGCTCAGGATGCTCAAGACAATGGAATCGGTCAACATGATCACGCCTTGAGAAAGCATCATGCGTGTGGCCCCCACATCGTTCGTCATACGGGCCATGATGTCCCCTACCTTGATACGGTCGTAAAATGAAGGCGATAGCGAAAGGAGTTTGGAGAACAAACGATTTCTTAGAAATTCCTCAAACATCCGGGAAGAGCCAATGATGAACCAGCGCCAAAAAAACCGCGAGAAAAATATACCGACGGATATCAACAGGATGACTTGGATGGCGGAGGCAACGACCGCCATATTCCCGGCTGAGGATTCCAAATTATCCACCAAAGTTTGGATATACCTGGGGATGTATATTTGCAGAATATCGACCAACAGAAGAATCAAGACACCCATAAGATATCGGTGCCATTTTTTTTGTAGAAAACTGCCGATGAGCTTTTCGCTCTTCTGCGCCTTGGATTCGTCTGTTCCCGCCATTCGGGCACTCCTTCAAGTTGATAGTATCTACTTCCGGGCAGTATTATAGCACTTCGCCAGAAAAAAAGAAACGGTAACCGAAGGAACGAACGAAAAAGCGGTAACGATTCTATAACGCTTTGAAAAACTCGATCATATAAGTCGACCAATAATTACGTAAAAACAGTAGCATCGGGATCGCCAGCAAAACGCCGACAATACCGAAATAGGAACCGCATAGGAACATCGAGAGGATAATCGCAAACCAATTGATTTTCATACGGGTACCTTGGATTTTCGGAGATAGGAACCAACTTTCCAATTGATTGACGATAATCAGCACGATCAACGCTTTAATCGCTCCCGGAATGCCCGCGTTCGTAAAACCCAGCAAAACCGCAGGAACACCCGCAACGAAAACACCTAAGAACGGCACAAAATTTGTGATCCCGGAAAGAAACCCCAAAAAGAGGGCGTAGGGTATCTGTACGAAAAACATACCGAGGCCTACTAAGAAACCGATGATACCGGCCAAAATCACCTGTCCCGTGATAAAATGCCGCACATCTTTGTAAAGAGCGCTTAAAAATTCCAAAGATCGAGGAAAGGTGGATTTCGGGAAAAATCGCCACATATTCTTCTTGAGCATTGGCAAGAGAGTCGTGAAATAACTGGCCGTTACGATAAAGAGAACAATCGCGGTCATTCCGTCGGGAATGTGCTGGATGACCGCATTGAGGATGTTGACACCGAACTCAGAAAACCGAGAGACAAATTGAGCCGTGAGATCTTCGACGATATCGACCGCTTTCTGATCGATCGGGGCGCCACCGGAAAAAAGGGGCGCCAAATTCAAATTTTGAGCCGCTTTTTGGATCATTGGAAAGATCTTCTTTCCTTCATCGATTAGGATAGGAAAGACGGAATAAAAGGCATAGGCGATCAACGAAAACAATCCGATCGCGGAAATGATCGTGCCAAAACGATACGAAACCCCCTTGATTTTTGATAGAAAACGAGCCGGGACCTCTATAATCAGCGATAGATACCATCCGAAAACGAGGGCTCCCATGATCGTCGGGGCCATTTTAAAAAAGTATAAAAAAATCAAAAAAAAGAACACAATGACCCACATGGCGGGATCGACTTTTTTACTCAGATTGTTCATAGACCCTCCGCACTTCCTGGATATCGCTCCAAGTTAAGGCTTTCGGCGAACCCGGGGCTTTCGATGCGTTTCTCAACAGGTAACTGGGATGGAACATCGGAAAGATCGGAATACCCCCTTCCCACTGCTGGTACTTCCCACGCATTTCCGTGATCTTTATCTCCCTTCCCGACAGAAAAAACGAGAGGGAAGAAGCTCCCAGCGTCACGATAAGCCTCGGTTGGACAACTTGTAGCTGGGCCAAGAGAAAAGGCGCGCAGGCCTTCATCTCCTCCATCGTTGGCGTACGGTTTTCTGGCGGCCGACATTTGATGATGTTGCCGATGTACACCTCTTCTCTCGCAATGTCCACCGCTTTCAAGATTGTCGTAAAGAGCTTCCCGGCAGCGCCCACAAAAGGACGTCCGGAAAGGTCCTCTTCTCTCCCCGGCGCCTCTCCCACGAAAAATATCTTCCCGCCAAGACTTCCTTCTCCGGGAACCGTCTGCGTTCGATTTTGACATAATCCGCAGCGGGTGCATACAGCGATACGCTCGATTATTTCGTCCATTAAGCTCTCTTTGTTCACGCTCATCGATCCTTTCGGCCCATTCACGCGCGGACCCGGAATCTTTAGGTCAGGGCGTCCTTCTTCATCCTTTTAACTTGTAACCGGTTATATCCCGTAAGAAAGATTGTCGTTTGGCGACGTCCTCCGGACCTTCCGTCCCTTTCGGAGAAGAACCGTCGACAACCCCCATCACCCCTCTACCTTGTTCCGTTTGCGCGACGATCGCCTGTAAAGGGTTAGCGGTCGCAGCGTAGATCGCGCAAACTTCCTGCACCTGCTTCAACCCATTCAGGATGTTGATCGGGTAAGCTTTTCGGATCAGCAAGACAAACAGATGGCCGGCTCCTATTCGCCCGGCATTCTCTCGCGCAACACGCACTAATTCCGCATCATTTCCTTCCGTACGTATCAAACACGGGCCGGAAGCTTCGTTAAAGGCTAACCCGTACTCGATTCCGGGAACGGAGGTAACAACTAATTCCGCGATATCTTCCACCGTCTTGATAAAATGCGTTTGCCCGAGGATGATATTGCTTCCTTCCGGGACTGACAATGATACCGCTTCAAAGGTGAGCACGTCAATCTCCCGCCTTTTTTCTTTGGAACGTCTTCACGATAAAACTCGCGACATCGATCCCCTTCGTCCCTCTACCAAAACCGGCATCCATACCTGCTTGAACGGCCGTTTCGTTCTTGATCTGCGTTCCGCCGGCGATCAGCAGCAACCGATCCCGTACGCCTTTTTCGATACAAAGTTGATGTATCTTTCGCATTTCTTCGATGTGGACGTCGTTATGGGTAATGATCATACTGCAGAGAATCGCCTTAGAATTCGTTTCGATTGCGGCGTCGATCATTTTTTCGACAGGTACGCTGGTTCCCAAATACGTATATTTGATCCCGAATTTTTCTATCCCGCCGTGCTTAATGTCCAAAATCTCTCTGATTCCGACTGAATGTTCGTCATTGCCGACCGTTCCGGCCACGACTCTTAAGGGGTTCTCGTGGACGTACCGCGTGATCTCCTCTTCAGATAACGTGACGTTTTTCTCAGGCAGTCGCAGGGCGCTTCGATCGACGAAGAAAGGAACGCGCGCCTTTATTTCGACATAGGTCGCTTCCGCCGGATGCAGAATCGTTTTTGAGATGACGGTCGGCTCTTCCAGCCCTAGTCGGTTGGCTATTTCAAGGGCCGCAGCTTCCGCTATGTCGGGATTATCCGGTATTGTGATGTCCAGTTGAATGATACCGTCGTTTTTCCATTCTACCTCTGGTTTAAGCATGCCTTTGCTTTCGGATTCGCGTACGGTCGCCCGGCGGACGTCCACGTTGTCGTTTTCATCCAGTTCGTCTACAAATTGGATCTTTTCCGGGTGATCCAGGGTACATCCCCCTATGGGATCGCAGGCTCTTTCCACACCTGGAGGAAGAGCGTTATAACCGTAATGGTGACAGACCGGAGCGTAATAGTCGGTTTCTCGGGGCACAACGGTCCCGGCGCCCAATTCGCCGTCTTTTTTTCGTGTGATGCCGTCTCCATTCCTTTCCGGGAAGTATCCGGAATCGACAAAAAAGCCCTTTTCCACCGCTTCGAAGTACCCGCCGTTTTCGAGAATGTCTTCCATATAGAGGATCGCTCGGATTTTCAAGTCCCGCATCTCATCTTTCAAAACCTCCGTTTTGGGACCGATGTACTTTTTCATTCCGTCCATCGCGACTAAGGTGTGTTTGGCCGTTTCCACTCCTCGTATTGAATTGATATGCCAAGGAACATTGCGTCCTTCGTCCGGGGTGATGGTGGATTGAATGTCCGCTTGAGTCAGCCGGCTGAGGACGGCATCCAAAACGTGAATACGCGTCGCGTCGAACAGATCCGACTCTATATAGCGCGTGTTCATTTGCGCGCGGAACCGGAATTCCTTAAACAGTTCCCGAATAGTCAGCGCATAAACGAAATTGAGCCGGAAAGACGGGGAGGGAGAGGTCATCGGAGGAACCGTCGAAAGAGAGATCAATGATTTATCCATCCCTACGCGAACAGAGAACGCGCTGTTGATCGCATGTTGGACCAGTAGCTCAGGCATCACTTTCCAAGCGACTTTGGAAGAGGCGTTCGCGTTATGCGCGCCATCGATCTGTAAAATATCGGCGCTCGCCATCAGCGTTTTTGCGACGGCAGCATCCACGAAAGACCGGATCGGGTTGATGCCCCGATAAAGAACGTTGTATTGCGGATCCTGATGCGCTCCGTTCACGCCTTCCTCCGCGAACAAAACCGCGACTTCAGGCCCCGCGATGCCCGAAACGTAGGAATGGAAGTTAATCGGTCTTCCGACCTCTTCTTCGATTAAATCCAACGCTTTTCGTGTCGCTCGGACTTCCTTTCGGGTGATCGGTACGCCTCCCGTGCCTTCGGGAGTGCCTTCTATCAAACCGTCGAAATGGGATTGACCCAAGGTTCGGATGACCATGATGTGATCGGCTCCGTGCCAAGCAGCCATCCGCATTCGGCGAATATCATCTTCGAATCGTCCTGAAGCGATCTCTGCCGTGATGATTTCTTGAGGTTGTGGATCGATATGGTCAAAATAGCGTCCGGCGGGCAAAGGAACAGACTGGGAAAGGGGTTTAGATATCTCTTCATACTGGTAGCTTCCCTCTTGTTTCCCATTGGGGTGCGCTTCGCGCCAGTGCCATCCTTTTCGTTTCGGCCGATAATGCGCCAAATCAGTCAAGATATCGTCGACATCCAATTTCTTCGTTGATTCCAGACTCATCCGACATTCACTCCTTTGAGAAGTTTTTCGGCAATTTCCCAATGTTTGCCTTCCGCCATCTCTCTACCAATGGCCAGATAGTCCCGTTTCAGCGCTTCGGATACCTTCAAAACGACGTGACCGGCGCCTTTTCCCAGCAAACCTCTCTCAAAGCATTTGTCCACAAATCCTTTCGCTTCCAGGGAATTGAAACCCATCCTCAACAGGACGGATCTCTCGATCGAAGGGCTTGTGTTTTCATAAGCCAGTTTTACGAGCGGATCCACGATTTTTTCTGACAGTTCCCAGAATTTTCGGTTCAGTTCTTCGTCGGTCAAGCATGAAAGCTCCAGCTTTCGCTTTTCAAATTGATCGGTTTTCAAGTTTTCCTCCTTATGATTTACGCGTTTTTCCGAAGACAGGAATGGGTGTTCGCACCTTCGAAGCCGACTTCATCATCTTGAGAGGAACCTGATAGTGAAAGAACCGCAAGAGTTTGCCATCAGGATTCTTCGTCGATGGTTCAGGCCACTGATCCTTTCAATTCGGACACTCGACTATTATACCTGATTAAAATATTAAGTCAAGAAGAGCATTTGACCGTATTTTTTTAGCCAATTTTTACTAACCTGAAAATCAGGAAGGAAGTGAGCGACCAGCGCCCAAAATGATTTCGAGTGATTGGGGACCTGCAAATGGCAAAGTTCGTGGACGATAACATACCCCATCACCGTTTCCGGGGCCATGATCAGTCTCCAGTTCAGGTTGATGTTTCTTTTCGAAGAACAGCTTCCCCATCGGGAGCGTTGGTCTTTGACCCTCACTTTGTAAGGAAAGAGCGAGGTTTTTTCCGCCCATTCCTTCACTTTCGCCGGTATCACCCGTTTAGCCTCGCTTTCGAGCCATTGTTTGATACATTTTTCCAAGCCTTCATCAGTTATTTTCCCTTTGAGATACGGGTGGATCGAAATATCAAAAGAAGCCGATTGCACGGATATGGAGACGTTTCCGACGCGATTGCTAAAGAAGACGTTTAGCGGCAGTAGGGTGCCCCTGTAAAAAATGCGTTCTGACAACGACATTTGTACTCTCCTCGGTCAATTTGCCTTATTATATCTGACTTCGATGAAAATAAAGATATCCTGTTTGTGCTATAATCTCCAAAATTTGTATGGATGCGATTAAGGAACGTGGTTGTATGAAGATAATACAAAATAATAAGCAAGCCTATCGAGAGTACTTTATTTTGGAGAAGAAAGAAGCCGGAATCTCTTTGCTGGGAACGGAAGTGAAATCCTTGCGAGAAGGCCGTCTCAATCTGGATGAAGCGTTTTGTAAGTTCAAAGGCCACGAGTTGTTTCTGGTCGAAGCCCAAATCAGCGGATATTCACACGCGACCTTTTTTAATCACGATCCCGAGCGGGATAGGAAATTGCTTTTAAGCAAGCGGGAATTGCGGCAATGGAAAGCGAAAGTAATGGAAAAAGGGTTTACGATCGTACCTCTAAAACTTTACTTCAATGAGCACAATCTGGTCAAAGTAGAAATCGCTCTCGTGAAGGGAAAACATCTTTACGACAAACGGGAGGATTTGAAACAAAAAGCCATCCAAAGAGAGGTCGAACGATCACAGAAATGGAAATGAGGGAGGAAAAACCGATGTCGCTACAAGAACGCATTTTCAACGATTTAAAATCCGCGATGAAGGAAAAGGACGAAGTACGCGTCAGAACCCTTCGCATGGTGGTTACCGCGATCCAATACTATCTGGTGGATCACGAGAGTCTTTCCGATGAGGAAATGACCCACTTGCTCGCGAAAGAGTTAAAAACCCGAGAAGAGTCGTTGGAAGAGTATCTCAAGGCGAACCGCGACGATTTGGTTTCTATCGAAAAGGCAGATATCGAGGTGATCCGTTCTTACCTGCCGAAACCAATGACCAAGGAAGAGATACTTGCCTTGATTGAACGTACCCTCCAAGAGGTCAGCGCCCATTCGGTGCAGGACCTCGGAAAGGTGATGGCGAAAGTGTCACCACTTGTCAGAGGGAAAGCCGATGGCAAACTTGTCAACGCGTTAGTTCGCGAAGCGCTTAGTCAACGGTCTTAAACCGGCAAGGCGAATCAGATGCATATTAACGCGATCATCGCCGAAATCGGTTCGACCACCACGCTTCTATCTGCTGTGGACGGCATCAATACGAAAAATCCAGTTTTTCTCGGACAAGGAGAGCATTACACAACAGTTCAGGAGGGCGACGTGACCCTCGGGATCGAAAAAGCCCTAAAACTACTGGAACAAAAACTCGGCGGTCCTCTGGATTGGGACATGTTTTTGGCATCGAGCAGCGCGGCGGGAGGGCTTCGCGTTACCGTTCACGGTTTGGTTTACGATATGACTGTTAAAGCGGCCAAAGAAGCGGCTTTAGGTGCAGGCGCCATTATAAAGCACGTAACGGCCGGTAAGCTTTCTGTATCCGATTTTGAAAAAACACGGTCGATTAATCCAAATATGGTCTTGATCGCCGGCGGAGTCGATCATGGAGAAAGCGAGACCGTGATCTATAATGCCAGAATGTTCGCCCAAAGCGCGTTAGACTGCCCCTACGTTTACGCGGGGAATACGGCTGTTGCCGACCAGGTGAAGGAAATTTTAGAGGCTGGAGGAAAGAAAACCACTTTGACGGAAAACGTCTATCCCAAGGTGGACGAATTGAACGTCGAACCGGTCCGAAAGGTTCTGCAAGACCTGTTTTCAAAACATATCACCCACGCCCGCGGAATGGAAAAAATAGAAGAGGTTGTCAAATACCCGATCATCCCGACACCCGCCGCTGTGATGCAGACCTCCCAGCTACTCGCGCAAAGTTTTGGCGACGTGCTTTGTGTCGATATTGGCGGCGCTACAACCGATATCGATTCCGTGACCCAGGGCAATCCCGAACTCGCGGAGTATGCCTCTACGCCTGAACCTTTCGCGAAAAGAACCGTCGAAGGGGATCTCGGCATATTCGTCAACGCGACTCACCTCACCTCAATGATCGGAGCGGAGATGGCGCATTCGTACCCGAACTTTAAAGATCTGTTGGAACGCTTGACCCCTTATCCACAAAACGAAGAGATGGAAGCTTTTGCGGCGTTTTTGGCGAAGTACTGTTTTACGACCGCCATTCGGAGACACGCCGGAAGGCTAAAATACTACTACGGGCCGCTCGGTAGAAAGAAATCCATAGAAGGCAGAGATTTGACCTACGTGAAGGCCGTTTTCGGAACAGGCGGCATATTAAGCCGCTCCCGTTACTCTTCCCGGATTCTCAACGCTATCCGGTCCATGGCAAAGCAATTTCCGAATGAGTTGTTGCCTTCAGGCGAGGTTAAGTTGTTTCGTGATAAGCACTATCTCTTTGCGCCGATAGGCGTTTTATCGACCGTTGATGAGGAGAGCGCCACAAGATTGCTCCATTCTTCCATAGAGGCGCTCGATTGATTGACCTGGCTTCTACCCGATTTATTGCCGTCGATACCGAGACGACCGGTCTGGAACCCCGAAAAGGGGCGCGATTAACGGAGATTGCCGCCGTGACGGTTCTCTCTGGCAAGATCTTGGAAACCGAAATTTTCCAGGAATTGATAGACCCTGGATGCGCCATTCCAAAAGCGATATCGAAAATGACCGGGATCACCGATGCGATGGTCAAGGACAAGCCGAAGGTGAAAGAAGTTCTGGAACGCTTTATCGGTTGGGTTCATCCGGAAGCGATTCTGGTCTTTCAAAACGCTTCATTTGATCTTTGCTTTCTCGACTTCTTTTCCGATAAGAACCAACTGACCACTTTAAGCAATCTGTATTGCGACACGATGGAGCTATATCGGTCTTTGTACGAGGGAAAAAGCGGACTTGATACGATCCTGAGCCGTCTCGAGATCGTTCTTCCTTATGAGATGAGGCATCGCGCCTTAGGAGACGCGCTGGGGACGGCGCTCGTTTTTTCAAGATTGGCTGACGAAATCGGGTCCGAGCGTTTGGAGAGCTATCTTCATCGAAGGAGTGGATGGGAAAGTCAACCATGGGTTTGGTAAATGGTACCCATAATATCAGTGATCATTTGCGACGAGAATTTGTTTTCCAAAGCGCGTTATGCTATAATTTAACCAAATATTCTTTTGTTTTTTCGAGGTGGTTGCCTCGTTTCTGTGGGGGGGGAAAACGAAATGCAACTTGACCAGATACGGCTTGCCGGTTTTAAGTCTTTCGCAAAGCCTGTGACTTTGACGCTTTCACAAGGGATCACCGCAGTCGTCGGACCGAACGGTTCGGGGAAATCGAATATCGTTGATGCGATCTTGTGGGTCTTCGGGGAACCTTCTCTCAAAACCATCCGTGCAAATGAAAAAACTGATATTATCTTTGCCGGGAGCGATCACCAAGTGGCCGCCTCTTTTGCGGACGTTACACTTTGCTTTCAAAGAGACGGCAAATCCTTCGATGTGTCCAGGCACCTAACGCGTGACGGGAAAAACGATTACTTCATTAACGAAGAAAAAGCGCGGCGGAAAGACATTTTAGACCTCTTCGAAGGAACGGGGGCCGGGAAAGAGCTATATTCCATCGTTAGCCAGGGCAGGGTTGACAAGATCCTGAACAGTTCTTCGGAGGAGATCCGTTTGCTTATCGAAGAAGCTGCCGGGATCGCTGTTTACAAGAAAAAGAAAAGAGAAACGATCACAAAAATACTGAGCACTGAAGACAACCTCAATCGCATCAACGATATCCTGGCGGAACTCGATAAGCAAAGAAAGTCCTTGTATTTGAAAGCGAAACGCGCCGAAAAGTTCCAAGAGTATTCGGCGACCCTTAAAACCATACAAAAAGAGTACTTCTCCCACCTATCCTACAAGCTAAAGGATCAACAACAAGTGTGCGAATCGGAAACCCTTCGGCTTCAGGAAGCTTTGAAAGATCTTCAGAAGGAGATTGTACAGACCGAAGCGCAGTGGTACGAGATCAAAGAAGAGTTTTCTTCGACCAATCAGGAGATGGAAAGCTTCACTTCGGTTCTTGAGCAATACAAGGAGCGCCAAAATCACCTTCAGGATTTGCGCAATCTCTACAGTTCTCAACAATCGGAAAAAGAAGGTCAATTCGTCGAATCTTCCACGAGACTGGATGCCGTCGACAAAGAGAACGCGAAGACGGCCCATCGCAAAGAAGAATTGGAGATACTCTTCGATTCGGTGATCGCTAATCTTGAATCGATCGGACGAGAGCTACAAGGACTCGAAGATCAGAAAGTATCGATATCGAACGAATACACGGAAGAAGAAAAAGAAATTTTAGAGTTGCAGCAGCAGTTTAGCCAGCAAGATAAAAGCATCAACAAACTGGAAAACGAATTGCTACGCCTTGAAGAAACCATCGAAGACCACACGAAAAGACTCGCCGTAATCAAAAATCAGATAGAATCGAAAACGGAGCGGTTGGATGGGCATCAGAACGAATTGGATGAACTGGTCCAATCAATCTCAGAAAGCTCGGAAAAAGAAACGAAACTTGTTTCCGAATTGAATCGGCTGAAACAAGATTACGCGTCTGTGGAAGAGAAGATCCATACGATCGAAACGGAAAAATACGAGATGATCCAGAGAATCAAACACCTGGATTTGGAAAAGAATCTACTAGAAAAACAGATTCGGGAGTTTTCCGGTTATACGCGGCCTGTGAAATCTTTGTTCCAGAGAAAAGAAACAGATATCGGTTTTCGAAATATGATCGATGTCGTCGCCAATCTCCTGGAAGTGAACCGAGAGTATGAGAAAGCCTTTGAAGTCCTTCTAATGGGAAAATCGCAAAACATCGTCACGCTTGATACCCAGACCGCCAAATACGCGGTGGAAGTCTTGAAAACCAATGGTTGGGGCCGCGCGACCTTCCTTCCGATCGATGTGCTGGAGTTCAAACCGGTGGTGCAAAACCCAAAACTTTTGAAAGAACCGGGCGTGATCGGGTACGCGGCGGAATTAGTCGTCGTCGATAAAGACTTCTCAAAGCTACCATTGTACCTGTTTAAAGACACCTTGCTCGTCGAAACGCTGGACGACGGTTTAAGGCTCAAAAAACAATACAATATGAAGAACCAAATTGTATCTTTGGATGGGCAGTTCATCGCCTCCTCGGGCGCGATCACCGGAGGAAGTTTGGATTTGGAGCCTTCGACATCGCTTTTAGTAAGGAATCGGAAAGTGCATGAGATGCAGGAGGAATTGGATGCGTTGAACCGTTCCCTACAGAAGATCGAAAAAGAAGAGAAGGCCAACCTCAAGCAAAAACACGAATTAAGTTCTCTCCGTACCGTCATGGAGTCTGAACTCAACGACCTGATGCTGAAAAATTCCTCCATCCGGCGCACAGTAGAAGAGATCAATCACGCAATCGCCGAACTTTCGAAAGAGATCGGTGAATTGCATAAACTCAGAATCGATTACGAAGCGAAAATTGCCGGGGCCGACGCGCGAAAAGGAATGGTTATTAACGAGATCGTATCCGGGAAAGCCTCTTTAACGTCTTTGGAAAGCACACTCGAAAGCTTCGGTCAAATCTTGAAAGAAAAAAAACAAGCGATGCAGCAGCTTCAGGAGCGCTTGAATGAAGTGAAGCTGGAGTTCAATTCGGGAAAAGAACGACAAAAACAGTACCGAGCGGAGATCAGCGACATCGAAACACGAACAAGTGAAAACGCCGAAAAGCGGGACGAATACAAACATCAACTCCTCGCCCTCGGTGGCGAGATCGAAACGTTGAAAGAGAAAACCAAGCAAATGGACGTTGAGTTGGACAGCGTAAAAAAAGAGATGTCCGGGTTGTTTGAAAGCATGAAGTATCAACAAGAAGAGCGCGGACAAAAGATGAAAAAGATGGAAGAGCTCGAAATACAACTGGCCACGCTCAAAGAGGAGCGCGAAAACGCCAGGGAAAAAATCCATAAACAAGAGCTGGTCGCACAAGAGGTGGAACACGGATACAGCCGCCTTTATGAAAAGATGACTCAAGCCGGCCTTTCAATTGAATTGGAAGACTCCGCTGAAGAGTCCAAGGAAAAGATCCGGCTCTCTGAGGAAGAAGAAGAAAGTAAAGCCACGCAATTGACGGACTTGGAACAAAAAATCAAGTACTTAGGCGCGGTCGACTTGCAGGCGATCGACGAGTACCGGGATGTCGATGCGCGGTTCACCGATTTGGACGGGCAAAAGAAAGACTTGGAAGACGCAAAAACGTCCCTGAACGAAGTCTTGGATAAAACGGATAAAGAAGCCAAAGAGATCTTTCTGAAAACCTTCGACGCCATTAACAAGAACTTCGATGAGATGATTCAAACGTTGTTTGGCGGGGGCAGCGGGGAGTTGCGGCTGATGCCCGGCGCCGATATCTTGGAAACCGGCGTTGAGATCTCCGTGAAACGTCCGGGAAAGAAACATCAGAAGCTCTATTTGCTTTCAGGCGGAGAGAAATCTTTAGTCGGTATCGCGTTGGTATTCTCGATGCTCAGAATCAACCCAAGTCCTTTCTACATACTGGATGAAGTGGATGCCGCGCTGGACGATTATAACGCCGAACGGTTGAAGAACCTCATCGAAAAGAACAAAGATATGGCGCAGTTCATCGTCATTACCCACAATAAATTGATGATGGAGGGCGCCGATATCCTGTACGGCATCACCCAGTCCATGGGCATATCAATGGCTATGGCCGTCGAATTGGAAAAATACGCCGTCTCATGACCCAGAACGAAGAAGAAAACTCCGAAATTCTGGAGTACCGTGTTGACCCAAGCCAGAACGGGGAGCGGTTGGATTGTTTCGTAACTGAAAAAACGCCGAATTGGGTATCGCGAACGATGGCTCAAAATGCGATCGATCGCGGTAAGATAACGGTGAACGGCCTAACCAGAAAGTCCTCCTATCGTTTGAAGGCGAATGAGATCGTTCTTTTGGAAGTGCCAGCCCCTCCTGTGATGGACGTTCTGCCAGAAAATATCCCTTTGTCGATTATTCAGGAAGAAGAAGACTTCATCGTCCTCAATAAGCCGCCAAAGATGATGGTGCATCCTCTTCCGACGATCCCCGGTGGAACCCTTGTCAACGCGCTACTATATCATTTTGATCATTTACCCCAAATGCCCGGCGCTTTGAACCGCCCCGGAATAGTTCATCGTCTCGATAAAGAAACTTCTGGAGTCATGGTCGTCGCTAAAACGATGATCGGTCTTCAATCCCTCTGCTCTCAATTCAGAGAAAGAAAAAACAGGAAAGAATACTTCGCCCTCCTACACGGCGTTCTCCCTAAGAAAGACGGCAGGATAGACTTAGCTTTGGGAAGGAATCCGAAGAGCCGATTGAAGATGCAAATCGATCCGTCAGGAAAGGAAGCGATGACCGATTATCGCATCCTCAGCGAGTTTCAAAAACGCGTGTCCTTGGCGCGCATACAGATCAAAACTGGGAGAACTCACCAGATACGGGTTCATTTCAAACACCTGGGCGCACCGGTTCTGGGCGATTATCTCTACGGGTTCTTGGAGGAAGATCGGGTTTTCGGGCTTGACCGGCAAATGTTGCACGCTTTCCGCTTAGGATTTTACCATCCGCGCAAAAATGATTTCATCGAGTTTCAGGCGCCGCTCCCAGAAGATTTCAAACGCGTTCTTCGCGTTCTGTCCGGCCGGGAGCCTTACGATTCGGTCCCTACGAAGTAAATTTTACACTTTCCGCACTTTGTATGAAACTGACAACACCATACTTTGTTATCCGGCAGATGAACCGCCGCTGTATCGGAACGCATCGTAAACGGGGGAAGGATCGTAAAACCCGTATCCCGAATCCCCATCGAGCGAATCGAGTTTCCAAGGATAATATTCGAAATTTCGCCTACGGCATCTTCGACTTCCATCGTGGTTAGTTCTTCTCCCTCCCGCTCAGAGAGAGAAAAAGAACGCGAAAGACACTCCGCAAGGTTTTGATCAACCGAGAGAGCGAAGGTCGAGCGGAACAACCCGCTGATCGTGATAAAAGAAGAAATCGCGAAAAGTTCCATTTTTTCCGCGGTCACATAGGCATAGTCTTCGTCTGAGAGAGAAACGCCATAATATTTTAGTGTTTGGATCGCATTTCTAAGGACCGGGTGCATAATCGTATCCGGTGTGATGTGTTCGGTTTTGCCTTCGATCATCGGAATACGGATGGTGAATTCCGTCCCTTCGTGAAGAACCGAACGGGCCTCTATCGTCCCCGAAAGATCCTCAACGGCCTTTTTCAGAGAGGATAAACCCACTCCCCGTCCCGATAAAATCGTTGCTTCCTGTGTCGTGGAAAGGTTATCGGCAAAGATCGCCATATGCGCCATCCGATAACACTCTTCCTCATTCGCTTCCCGTACCGAGTTTTCGGAAAACACTTGCTTTTCCACCGCTTTTTGCAAGATTTTCGGAATATCGATCCCGCGACCGTCGTCAGTAAAAATCAGAGTGATCGTTCCCTTCTCCTCCGTGATAGATAATTTGATGCTTCCATACTCGTCTTTTCCTTTTTCTATGCGCTCTTCCACGGATTCGATACCGTGATCAACCGCATTTCGAAAGAGATGAACGAGACTACGCGCCAATTCCCTGAAAAGCTCTTTATCGACTAAGATTTCGTCAGCCGTTATCTTAACAGGATGGATACATTTGCCCATTCTTTGGGACAGGCGGTTCACGTAGTCGGGGTAATGATTCAAGAGTTGAGAAAAGGGAATGTACCGCAGACGTTTCAAATTCTCCAGAAGCTTCTCGTGGTCGATTGCGGGCAGCTCGGCAACAATTTCTTTTTCGATGCTAACAATGCGTTCCGGCTCCAGAACAAGTTGCCGATCCTTCTCGAAAAAGTCTTTGTTCAGGTGGGCTTTCAAAATCTCGATATCGTCTTTAAGACAGTTCAGGAGTTTCATTTGATCCAAGTAATCGAACAACTCCCTCGGTTCCATTTTCAACAACGTCTCCCGATGCTCGTTGATGCGGGTCTCCACTTCGTGGAGAAGGGCAACTGTCCGATTCATCTCGAAATTGGCGAAAGTCCCCTTGAAAGTATGAACAATCCGGTATATTTCGGGTAAACTTTCGTGAAAGATGTCAGCTCCGACGAATTGTTTAAAATCGAGGATGGACTCAAGAAAGTCCTCTCGATTGATCAGGACCTTGATCACCATTTTAAGGATATTGCGTTCTTCCTCGATCTTCGTTTCTAAAATTCGCTTCTCCGTAATGTCCCGCAAGATCACCATCATCTTTTTTTCACTTGCGGGGGTCTCGATGGGTTCGAGAATCCTGTATTCCATACGGATAACGCGATCCCGGACTGTCACTTCCTCCGGTAACAGCGAAAGGTACATTGCTCTTGCGGAAGGGGCTTCTTCTGCCAGTATCTTCGGAATAATCGTTTTAATAAACGATTTCAATTCTTCGTTCCCGGGGTAGACGAGATTTTCAAACGTTTCTTTCGTGAACTCAGGTCCGAAGATAACCTCACATTCCGAACTGTAGTTCTCTTCCACTTTCAAGTCCGGCCCCAAAGACAGAAATCCTTCATCGGTATTATCCATCAGGAGTTTTGTCGCATTCATCGCGACTTTCAGCTCGTGCGTCCGTTGCTCGACCTTTTTATCCAATTCATGGTATGAGTTCTCAAGTTCTTCGTTCATCGCCGTCATCTCTTCATAGGAAGCAAAGAGCTGGTTGGAGGTCGTTTGCAGTTCAAGGTAGGTTTTTTGAAACTCCCAGACGAAGATCAATCCATACCCTAAAATCACTGTCAAAGAGCCATAACCAATGAGCGGCACTTGCGGCAAGGCCATGAAAAAGACACGGATCAACTCGTAAGCGACCGTCAATTCGAACATCGTCACCGAAATGATAAATTTCGCGCCATTCGCCGACCGGAGAGAGATGACGAACAAGACCACCATATTGATCAGCAGAAGTGTTAGATAGGGTATTTCCCAAAGATAAAGGTTAAATATCTGAATATGTCGCACGGGTACGAAAAACAGGAAAGAATACCCGAAGATGCCGAACACGTTTATCCAGAGGATTTTTTTCGATAACATCGTTTTTTCCGTTAAAAACGATTCGATACCCACACAGATCAGGTAAGAGCATAACACGAGAGTTATCGGCTGTAAGATCGTGAATACAACGCTGAAAGCGGAATTGGAGGAGGATTCCGGGAAAACATATCCTAAAAGGTAAAAACCGTTAAAAAAGGCGCTCATGCCGATCGCAAGATAGGTTGTTCGGGAATCTGTCAGTTTCCCCATCAAGACCAACATAAAGCTGATGAAGAAACAGATGCCTATCGAAATCAAGAACATATCGTAGGAGAACACTTCCAAAAACCCGTTTTGCCGCTGATACTGGCGAGCGGACACCATAAACGGAATCCGTCCGATGACCGCTTTTTCTCTGCTGTAGACGATCAGCTCGATGCGTTCCGTTTGCCCCGCGGACTCGTAACCGAATTCGAACGGAATGGGCAAAGCGCTCCAAAAACGGGCGTCGTCTTCTAACTGACCCTGCGAATCAACGATGACACCGTCAATAAGGAGGTCGATGCGGCTGGCGTAAATATTGTATAAAATAAGGTAGGCTTCTTCGGAGCGGTCAATTTCAGCGCGTAGTCGAAATGAGAACGGGCCGCGTTGCTCAACCTGTAGCGGAAATTCCGCTGCGCGCACAGAAAAGGGACCAATGTATTGCCAGTCCTTAATGACCGGTCCGTTGGGAGTTGTCAACGTCAGCATCAGGAAGAAAAGAAAAAAGAAGAAACATACGGCGATCACCACGCCGATCAGGTTTTTCATCCGATTTACTCCTTCAGTATTCTTTCGGGTTCTCTCATCGACCTACGGGAGGAAGATCTTCCAAGTCACCTTCTGATCGCGTAATGGCCTTCGCTTCCCTTTATCTTTTTCAACATCTCTTCTAACTTTACGGCGACGATTTCTACGAAAGGATTCCCGGAAAGGTCGAAACGGATTTGGCAATACTCAGTCAACAGAAGACCTTGAACGGTACCCTGAAGAAGTGTCAGGTTTTTCTCTTCTAACGACCCCTTCACTGTCACAATGTAAAGGTCGTTCTCTTTTCGAACTGAGTATGGCTCCTGCGATGTTTTTTTCGTCTCGTCCCCTTCGAGAACGCTCTTAACGACCGATAAGACTTGGCCTACATTAAAGGGTTTCATGATGTAATGCTTCGCACCGTTGCTGATCGCTTGAAAGACCATGTGCTTCTGATCCAAAGCGGTAATCATAATAATCTTCGCCTCAGGGAACTCGGAAGTGATCTCTTTAACGGCGTCGATGCCAGACATGGTAGGCATCGTAATGTCCATCGTCATAATATCCGGTCGGAAATCTTTGTAGGCTTTCACGGCCGCTTTTCCGTTTCCCGCTTCGGCGACAACTTCGTAACCTGCTTGGGAAAAGATTGTTCTTAGATTTTTACGCATCAAAAATGAGTCATCGGCGATAACGATCGTCGGCATAATTATCGATCCTCCTCGAACCGACCGCGAAGTTCAAAGTTTAGAATCCCGGAGTTAACTCTGAAGTTGATATTCGGATCGGTGTATTCTTCCCTTAACCTATTGTCGATATCTAAATTTTTGATCCCTGAGTCCCACTTGGCTGACCAAGTCGCCGTGCCCGGTATTAAAAATCCCGCCTTCAGAACGAAACACTCCAACCACACAAGGAGAGGGGTTTTACTGGGATTTACGTTTCCTTTAATCGTAATCGCCACCCCTTTAATATCCAGCGCCGACAGCGAAACCTCATCCAACATCAAATCAGCTTCAATGACGCCCCCCGTCGCGATGACCCGGTAAGTATACCCTTGAGGCAGAACCAAGTTGATTCGGTTGGTCTCAGGACGGAAAAAATTGCCGGGATTCGATTCGTCCAATCCGATCGATAGGACGTTTTTGAACTGTTCAATACGAAAACCTTCTTGATAACCGGCGATTTCACCGGTGATTCTTTTCGCGGATGTTTCGGTCGCTTCGGTGATAAAGAACCCGTAAGCGTTGCCTTTGATCTCGATTGAATAATCCTGATACTCTTCAGTTAAGAGAACGTCGACTGGCATATGGGCGATTTTTGCTTCGGTCACATTCTTTGAAGGCCATAAAAACAAGAAGAGAAAAAAAGCGATCGCCAGAAGCGCGTGGAAGTACTTTAGCCAATGCAATCCCTTAATTTTCGACAAGACGCTGAAGCCAATCAATACGAAAATGAACGGCCACGCTTGGAACAAATTATCGAGCGCATTCACAAAAATATCCCATTGAAACGATCCGGTGAATACCATGACGCCGATCAGAATGAACAAAATACCGAAAAACAAACGCACGCTGCTTTCCTCCCCCGGAAACGAAACGACCCTTTCGGCGTTTTCTCTCCGAACGGGGGGATTATATCACGAACGTTCGCGTGACCGTTAAAAACGGTTTGATTTGAGTTATAATAGGGGAAAAATAACGCGCAAGGATTTTCTGACTCAAAACGTTATTCAATGGGCAAGATGAGGTGAACAGTTATCGTTATTTCTAACTCTCAGATCAAAAGAATGTTGGTGAGCACGCTGGAAGATGAAATCCTGCTGGCAGTTTTGGAAGGCCGGCAGTTGGTTGAGCTTCATTTTGAAGAGATCGACAGCGAGAGTATCACGGGCAATATTTTCCTTAGCCGTGTAGAAAATGTGGTTAGCAGTTTGGATGCCGTTTTCGTCAATATCGGCACTTCGAAAAACGCCTTCCTGCGGAACAAAGACATCGTCAAGAAAGCTTATCAGCAACAGCTGGGCGGCAAAGCGGCGGAGTCGGGCAAGAGCGGTAAGATCGAATCCTTTGCGAAAGGACAAAAGTTGATTGTTCAGGTAAAAAAAGACCCGATCGGGTCTAAAGGCCCGCAGGTGACAACGAATATCGGGCTTACCGGCCGGTTTTTGGTCTATATGCCGTATTCCACAACCGTTGGGGTATCGAAAAAAATAGAAGACCCAATCGAGCGGAAGCGATTGCACGATTTTATGAACGGATGCATAAAAGATGAGGGTCTTATCATCAGAACGGTATCGAAAGACATCACCTTGGCGACGCTGGAAGAAGAGCTGAAAACGCTTCGAGTGAAGTGGCAAGAAGTTTTGAAAGACTTTCAGCGGTTTAAAAAACCGCGCGTTTTATTTTCTGAACCCGATATCTTGGAACAATTGATGCGTGAAAAGTATGATTCCTCCGTCGACGAAGTTATTACAAACAATAAAGAGGTTTTTTCGCGATTGCAGGAGATACTCAACCACTTTGACAAAAAGTATGTCAAAGGGAAACTGCGGTATTCTCCCGATGATATCTTCGAGTTGTACGACGTGAACAAGCAGATGGAAGACCTTTATAAACGCCGAATTGAACTGAATTGCGGCGGGAGTTTGGTAATCGATCGCACAGAAGCGCTTACCGTTATCGATGTAAACTCCGGCAGCAATCAGTCTAATGGAAATAGCCGCGATATGGTCTTGGAAACCAATGTTCAGGCGGCAAAAGAGATATCGAGGCAAATACGGTTGCGGAACCTTAGCGGCATCATCATCAGCGACTTCATCGATATGGAGAACGAGAACGATCAAATGACGATATTGAAGGTGTTGGAAGAAGAATTGAAGAAAGATAAAGCAAAGACCTCCGTGATGGGTTTCACGAAGTTGGGCTTGGTCGAAATGGCCAGAAAACGAACCTCACCGCCGCTGGAAGAATTGATTTTCGTAATTTGCCCAGTGTGCAAAGGTGAAGGAATGGTCTTCTCACCGAAGCGAATCGTTAAAATGCTTGAACGGGAGCTGGACGCGGCCGGTAAGATGAAGGACATCAAAGAGATCGTATTTACTGTGCACTGGAATTTATCCGGATTCCTGTCGAAAGAATGGCGTGAAAAAATGGAAGCCGCGTACGGCAAACACCTGGTAATCGAGTTTTCTAGGCAAGATCCGAACGGTTACGACGTTAAGTTCAAGAAAGAGTAGAAGTAGTCCATTTTGATAAGAGGGAAGAGAGGAGGAGGTTTATGAAACGTATACACTTATTACTGGGTGTCCATAATCATCAACCCGTCGGAAATTTTGAATTTGTCTTCAAAGAAGCTTTTCAAAAAGCCTACGACCCGTTCATACGCACTTTATATAAATTTCCGGGCGTAAAGATGAACCTGCATTTCAGCGGCGCCCTGCTCGAATGGATCGCCGATTGCTCTGACTCCTATATCGAATTGATTCGAAAAATGGTCTTGAAAGGCCAAGTCGAGATCTTTACCGGCGGATTTTACGAACCGATCTTAGCGGTGATCCCCGAAGCGGATCAGCGGAAACAGATCGAAAAGTTATCCGCCCTCACGGATAAACTTTTTGGCGTTAGGCCAAAAGGGTTATGGTTGGCGGAGAGAGTGTGGGAGCCTCATTTACCGACAGTCCTCGCCCAATCTGGTGTCGAGTATGTCGCCGTCGATGATACTCATTTCAAGAATGCGGGTTTTTACGAGGACGAATTGAACGGTTACTATATCACGGAAGATCAGGGCAATCTTCTCAAAGTCTTCCCGATCAACAAGACACTGCGCTACCTGATCCCCTTTGACGAGCCGGAAGCGACCATCCGTTTCCTTCAAGAGCGCGCGTCTGAAAACGGGGACAACATGTACTTGATGTTCGACGATGGAGAAAAGTTTGGAGTCTGGCCCGAAACCTACGAAAAAACCTATCAGGAAAAGTGGTTGGAGACCTTTTTCCGGCTGCTGGAAGAAAACAAAGACTGGTTAACGACGATGACCTGCCGTGAGTTTATTCAATCGAAGAAACCGAAGGGAAGAACCTACCTCCCGACCGCCTCCTATTCCGAAATGATGACATGGGCGCTGCCAAGCCGAGCCAGAAACCACTTCGAGCGCATCGAAAACGATCTTAAGGCTCAAGGCAACCTGGATCGATACGCGATGTTTCTTAAATCCGGTTTTTGGAGAACCTTCCTCTCTAAGTATACGGAAGCGAATCTGATGCATAAAAAAATGCTTCACGTTCGCAGCCGGATTACCGATGAGATGCCCGGAGAGATAACCGATCACATCCTGAAAGCGCAAGCCAACGACGCTTACTGGCACGGCGTTTTCGGCGGGCTCTACCTCCCAAATCTTCGTAGCTCGGTATACGGAAATCTGATCGAAGCGGATAAAAAAATAGACGAACACCTCCACAAAGGCCAAGATTTTATCGAAGTGACCGAGAAAGACATCGACATGGACGGCTACCAGGAGATTCTGATCAATACCAAGAAGTTCACGTTGGGACTCTCTCCAAACTGCGGAGGCCGTATCTTCGAAATCTCGGTGAAAGATAGGAACATCAATCTGTGCAATAATCTCACGCGTCGTTACGAGTCCTATCATGAAACGATGGCGAACGCACAAACGGCTGACGAAGGCGGCAAAGGAACCCTGTTAGTCAAAGAAAAAGGGCTGGATAAGTACCTAAATTACGATTGGTACGAAAAATACTCTTGTTTAGACCACTTTTTCGGAGATTGGAATGACCTGACCAAGTACGCCAAGAGCCGCCACCCGGAACAAGGCGATTTTATCAACCAGAAGTTTGATTACGAGATCACGGGACCAGAGACCGGAGAAGTCAAACTGATAAAAAAGGGACACATATGGGTAGGCTCCCTATGGCTCCCGATTCGTCTGGAAAAAACCATTCAAGTGGAAGACGACGGCTTTTCCATCCACCACGTCATCACGAATGAGTCGGATCAGACGATACCGATTATGTACGGATGCGAGTATAATATCAATCTGCTTTCTCCGAATACGGCCGATCGCTACTTTTACTGCCCCGAATTCGAGAAAAAAACGCTGGGTGAAGCCGGAAAGGTCAAAGCGACCTTCTTCGGCGCTCGAAGCGAGTACGAAGGGGTGGATATCACCTTCCAGCCTGGTAAAGAAGTGGATTTTTGGTTCTTCCCGGTTTACACAGTCTCATTCTCGGAAGGCGGGTTCGAAAAAGTCTACCAGTGTTCTAGCATCACTCCGATGCATCATTTTCAACTCGAACCGCTCGCCGATTACCGAACGAATCTGAAAATAAAAATTCAAACACTTTGAAACCCGAACGTAAAGGTGAGGGGGTTTTTGTGTATCCGAAGCTGGATGTGTACGTGGAGAAGATTATCCATAACGCCCTGTATTTGCAGCAGGAGTGTCGGAAAGTCGGCGTAGAACTAACCGTTGTCACGAAGGTGGTTCGGGCGATGCCCGAGATTGTGATCCCTTTGCGCGACGCCGGTGTGGGCTCTTTTGGAGATTCACGCATGCAGAACATCAAGCGGTTGCGTGACGCCGGCGTAGAGAATCCGTTGCACTTGATCCGCATTCCGATGCTGTCGGAAGTGGACGCAATAATCGAACACGCGGACTTTGTTTTCGTTTCAGAGATAGACACACTCAAAAAGATCGTCGCCGCGAAAGGAAAAAGGAAAACGGCCGTTCTGTTTATGATCGATGTGGGAGATATCCGTGAAGGCGTATGGTATGAGCATGCTGACCGGTCACTGGAACAAGCGGTCAAGATAGCCGGCCGTCGGCTGATCGGACTGGCAACGAATTTGGGCTGCTTCGGCGGGGTTCTTCCGGATGAAACGAATATGCGCATGCTCTGTGACCTTGGGAAAAGATACGCTTTACCCACCCTCTCCGGGGGAAATTCCGCGGCGCTGTTGTTGATTGAAGAACAAAGGTTACCGAAAGAGATCAATCATTACCGGGTTGGGGAAGCCGTTTTTTTAGGAACCGACGTGACGAGAAACCGGTCTGTTCCTGGAACCGATCCCGATACCTTTATTCTTCAGGCGGAGATCGTAGAGATTCAGGTCAAACCTTCGGTGCCGGTAGGGAAAATCGGGCAGGATGCCTTCGGAAGGAAACCTGAGTTTGAGGATAAAGGTCTGCGGAAAAAGGCGATAATCGCTGTGGGGGAACAAGACGTCATCGCCTCCGGATTACTGCCGCTCGACCCGAAGATCTCGGTGCTGCATGCCAGCAGCGACCATACGATATTGGATGTCACCGAGAGCGCCCAGCCTTATAAAATCGGTGAAAAGCTAAGTTTTAGATTGAGTTACGGAGCGCTCCTAAGAGCGATGACTTCAGAGTATATTTTTAAAAATATTGTGGTATAATCAGGAACACGAGTATTTACTCTTTGAAAGGGGGAAAAAGAGGATGAAGAAAGTTTTTATTTGTTTTTTGGTCTGCTTATTTGTGGGGGTTATGGCATTTTCTCAGTTACCTTTGAAGGATGTCCCCCCCAATCACTGGGCTTACGAATCAGTCAAGTATCTTTTGGAGGCCGGCATTATTAGCGGCATGACGGACGGAACCTATCAGGGAACAAGCAACACGACCCGGTACCAGCTCGCCGTTTCGCTCTATCGTACGGTCGAGTATTTGAAAACTTCTTTGCCTTACCTGAAAGCCGAAAACATCGCGGGATTAATGACCCAGATTGATGGCACCAAATCCTTAGTGGATTCGTTAGCTCGCAACGTCGAAAATATGGGATCTCAGGTGCAAAAAGTCAACACACAAATGAACACCATGGCGAACGATATCACTGAACTAAAAACCCTCAAAAACTCTTTCGCCGGGTGGGAGGGCCGAATAGGGGCGCTCGAAAAGGACGTTATCACGATCGAGAATTCGATGAGCACGATGCAAGGAACCGTTTATGCCGTTCAAGACAAGGTTACTAAAGCAGAAAACGATATGCGGAACCTTCAGACCGAATCGGCGACCGTGAAAAAGGAGATCAACGACATTCGCTTGGAAATCTCCACTTATGGTCAAAGAATTAAAAGCGTAGAAACATTGGTAGGCGGCATCAGCAGTTTGGAATTGAAGAATTCCATCTCCCGAGTCAGCGACGATATAAGCAAGGTCAAAACCGATCATACGCAACTGAAGACGACCGTAGACGGGCAGGCCGTTCAGCTTGCTGATCACAAAAAACAAATTGACACGATCTCTCAAGAAATCCCGCGAATGAAGATACAGATCGGCAACGTCGAAACCCGACTATCGGAATCCGGGATGAAAATGGACAATGTCGCCGCCGACTACGAAGCTTTTAAAAGCGATATTCTTCCAAAAGTGTCCAAAAACAGCTCCGACATTATCAATTTAAACCGCAAGCTTCAAGATATGGACGTTACCGTGAATACACGAATGGATGCCGTAGAAAAGAAGATTAACCTGCCAACATGGTTGGGCGTGGGCGGAATCGTGCTGGGTATTGCCGGTATCGGCGTCGGCGTGTATAGCTTGATCTATGGACAACAGCTGTATCAATTACTGGTTGACCAAGGAATCATCGCACCCGAATAAACCTCGCCAAAAAAAAGAGAGCGGATATCCGCTCTCTTTTTTTATTGCGGACCCAAGGCGCAGACAAAAGCGTGTTCCATCAGCAACAGGTTGGTCACCGGTCCAACCCCTCCCGGCGTTGGTGTGATTGATATATGCTTTTCTGTTTCTAGTGCCGGATCGAGGGATACATCGCCAACGACCTTCCCGTCGACCACGTTGATCCCCACGTCGATGACAAAGGCCCCTTCCGGAACCCCGGTTAGAGATAGCCCCTCCGGGACGCCGGTGGCGACGACGATCACCTTCGAAGAAGCGATGATTTCCGGCAAGTCTTTTGTTTTCGTGTGGCAAACGATCGGCGTCGCGCTTCGCGATTTTTCCAGCAGCATCCATGAAAGCGGTTTGCCGATCGTGGTGCTTCTTCCAACAATCGCGACGCGTTCTCCTTGGATCGGAATTCGGTAATAGTCGATGAACGCGATCACCGCCTCGGCTGTGCATGGACAAAGAAAAGCCCTTTCATAAGCAAGTTTCCCGAGATTGACGGGGCTCCTGCCTTCGACGTCTTTTTCGGGAGATAAAGCCGTCAGCAGCCTCAGTTCGTCTATGTGTTTCGGCATCGGATGAAAGAACAAAACCGCGTCGGTCTGTTCATCGCGATTGATCTGGTCGATTTCTGCCAAAAGCCTTTCCATCGTGACCTCTCTGCCGAAGGTGATATGCCGATAGGCAATCCCCAGCTGCTTGGCTTGTTTTTCCTGTGATCGTATATAGGCGAAGGTCGCTTCATTCGGCGCCACGCTGAGCGTGAGCAAAACCGGCGCACGGTTGAGTCGTAATGCCTTCTCTTTGATTCTGGTCTTGATCGATTCGGCAATCGGTTTCCCTTCTAATCTCATAGTCGAACCTCCATTGTTTTCCCCGATAATTGTATCATGATTTTGTTGACCCCCGCTTTCTTGAAGCTGGAAAACGAACTTTCCATTTCCGCTTCATGTTTGAAAAATGCGTCCGCCTTGAAGGAAAGAACGGCTGTGGACCGTTCCCACCTTCCGATAACTTCTGTTTCTTTTCTGCCGCGGAGAATCAGATAATCACAGGTTTTTACCGACTCATTCTTCCTTCTCAAGAAAAAATGTCGAAAACCGTCGCTCCCTTTTGCCGTTCGATTATCAGGAGAGACTTCGGTGATGATCGCCAGATGGATTTCCGTGAGAGCCGAAAAGGGAGAAAACTTGAGTCCGAACACGGTCTGGTAATCAATTAGTAAACCATAGGCCGCCAAGTGACTGTTCAGACGTTGGATAGGGGTGACAACCGATTGCTGGTCCTTAGATTTTTCGTTTTTCTCGACGCGGTTCTTTGATCCGGCGCGTTCCTCTTTTCCTTTATCCCCAAACAACGCCCTTTTAAGGGCGATCATCTCATTTTTCACATAATCGCGCATCGCGATCAATCCCTCGTAGGTGATGGTTTCGTTCGAGAAAGAGAGCAAGCCGCACTGATAGAGCTGATAAACGGTCTGATCGTCAAGGAGCTCCGAGGAAAGCCTTCTGAAAAGTTCTTCGGAACTTCCGAATCGATTTATTTGCCGCTCTTGTATCACCGATCTGAAAAACGCCGGGTTAACCCCTTTGACCACCTGAAATCCTAACCGCAAGCTATCCTCTTCTATCTCTGTCTCCCAAACGCTTTTTTCTATATCTGGCATTTTAACCGGCACGTCCCGTCTTCCGCATTCATTCAGGATGAGAAACAGTTTCTCAGGGTTGGTATGATAGCGGTTGAACAAGGCTCGATAGAAGCGCAACGGGTAACGTTCTTTGAGAAAGAGCATCCACACCGTGATGGTGGCGTATGCGGTGGCGTGCGCTTTGTTGAAGGCATAACCCGAGAACTTCTCCATTTCAAAAAAATAGGTTTCCGCGATCTTTCGGTCGATACCTTTTTCACGCGCCCCAGAATAAAAAGCTTCTTTGTACCGCTCCATCAGTTCGGGACGTTTTTTTGCCATCGCGCGGCGCAGGGCATCCGCTTCAGCTGGTTGCAGACCTCCGACCCGAGCCCCGATCTGCATTATCTGTTCTTGGAAGATTGGAATCCCGTAAGTTTCTGCCAGTATTTCCTTCGTTTCAGGTATGAAGGGTGCGCTTTCGTGGTCTTTCCCTCTGTTCAAAACAATCTGTTCAAGCATCCCGCTCTTAGCGGGGCCTGGACGATTTAGCGAGATGAGAATCCTTAAATCTGAAAAAGATTTCGGAGGGAAAAGACAGGCCACTTTTCGTCCGGAAAAGGTATCCAACTGAAAGATGCCGATGAGATTGTCCGGACGGACCGAATCGTAAAGGGAGGCATCCGCGGTATCTACTTCGCGCAAGCCTATCCCGATCTCCCTTAAGAAAGATAAGGCCGTCAACCCCAGTAAATCGAATTTGATGATCCCGATCTCGGCAAGGTCATTCATATCGTACTGGGTGACGATTCCTTCTTCGGTGATCGTGAGGGGAATATGCGATCCCAACTCGACATCCGCTAAAACGATCCCGGCGGCGTGGGTGGATGTGTGACGCGGAAGCTCGCTGATTCGGTTTAGAATCTGAGCGCGATGCCCCGATCGTTCCAACCAGGATTTGATCCCCGGGATTTTTTCGATTTCACGAAGTGTGTTTTTCTCGCCAAAAGAACCGAATGTGACGATTTGAGCCACCTTGCTCTGACCATAACGCTTTCGGATTTCTTCAATAACCGCTTGCCTTCGCGTATCTTCGATGTCAATGTCGATATCCGGCGGTTCTTCCCGATCCGGGTTCAGAAAACGCTCGAATAACAACCCGTGTTCGATAGGATCAGGTTCGGTTAAACCCAAGAGGTGGATAATCAAAGAGGCGACGGCGGATCCTCTTCCGGGTCCGACCCAAGCGTCGGCTGAGCGGCAACAGTCGACAAAATCGCGGGCGATGAGCAGGTACCGAGTAAAATTTTTGCTTTTTATAATGGCCCATTCTTCCTCCACACGCTGCCGATAGACACTACGACGGGGTTCAGGCATTTTAAGCAACTGTTCCTCAACACAACTGATCAGATAGGAAGCCTCATCGGTTCGCTCAATCGCGACGGCCTCCGCAACCTTTGGCGGCAGGGGAATGGACACCGCGACATCGAGGGTATAATCCGAAAAGTATCTTTCAAGTGAGAACAGACGTTCGATCTCCACGTGATAATCCGGATAACATTGAGTAAGTTCTTCCCGGTTCGTGAAAATGACGTTATCTTCTTCTTTTTCTATCGATGCCGACCTATCGCGTGTTACCCCTTTTTTCATAAAGGAAAGCGCTTCGCCTACCTCCTCATCCAGCGGTTCGAGGGCACACGCGGGAAGGAAAAACACGGTGTGTTCGTCGTGAGTCGCGCGGCGTGTAGAAGTGAACCCGTGATAAGCATTCGGGTACTGCAACAAAGCGTTTTTTTCCACGGCGTATTGAAAAACCTTGAGAATCTCCGGCGCTTCGAGTATGGCCGTGAAGGTTACCCTATTGTTGTGGTACTGAACCAAGAGATTGTACCCGTGGCGATTGCGCGCATAACAAGAGACTCGCCCTTCCTCCGTTTGGCATTCTTTCCCGATTATTGGTAGGATTCCCTTTTGATGGGCAAATGAAAAGAGCTTTTGGGCGCCAAAAAAGTTCGTATCGCATAACGCAACATAGCGAAGTTTGGATTGGATCGCTTTTTCTACCAGTCTTTCGATGGTGACGGCCGAATCATAGAACTGGTAGCAGGAATGCACGTGGAGCATTCACGATCACCCCGTTCTGAAGGTGCGGCAGGTTATCTTTTCTGTACGGAGGAGGTCTCCCTCGGACCGTCTGCTCTCCTTCTAAGCAGCAAACCCCGATTACTCGGGGTTTGCTGCTTTAGCACCTGATTGGGAATGTGGTGGCGGCGGTCAGAATCGAACTGACGACACTACGGGTATGAACCGTATGCTCTAGCCTACTGAGCTACACCGCCATAAGCTGGTCGCGGGGACAGGATTTGAACCTGTGGCCTTCGGGTTATGAGCCCGACGAGCTACCAGACTGCTCCACCCCGCAATTCTTGGTGCCGAGGGCGGGACTTGAACCCGCACGAGGCTTACGCCCCAACGGATTTTAAGTCCGTTGCGTCTGCCGATTCCGCCACCTCGGCGAGCACGCATACTATACCACAAACCGTGTGGATTGTCAATATTTCCGGGTGGTAGCGAGGTTATGAATCATCCCTTTGCCCGTAACGATTACACGGATTTCTGGTAAATCGTGTATAATACTCAGCAACCAAAAAAGGCGGCGGATCGAAGTATGGCGATGACGAGAAAAATCCCCATCCTTAAAATTACGGAACGTTTTCACGAGTCTTGTGAGGACCTCGTCGTTGTTGAACGCGTGATTCACGTTTTCATCGAAAAACAGCACGCATTTTCGGCGACGATCTCCGATTTGATGATAGATCTTTTCCTGATCGGTCATCTTTTTTCCGAAGGATACATCCAAAAGGTCTCTGATATACGAGAAATCCTGTCCCAAGGAGATCGGTACGACATTTTTCTGTGTCAAGGGTACGCTCCCGCGCAGATTGCGTTGGCTCGTGTGGAAAAGCTGATCACTTCTGCTTGCGGAAACGCACCGAATAGCGAACCTCAAAAAGCAGAAAGAACAGAAGAGAAGAAACGATTCGAGATCGAGACACTCTTGTCCTTGATGAAAGAATTCCAAAGCGGTGCAAAGGTCTTCCAAGAGACCGGCGGTGTTCACAACTGCGCGTTATCCGATGGAAAACGCCTCCTGTTCACTGCGGAAGATATCGGACGGCACAATGCGGCTGACAAAATTATCGGCTATTTACTCCAGGAGGGGCTTGACGCCAACGGAAAGATTCTCTTTACCACAGGACGGATCAGTATGGATATCGTATTAAAGGCGCTCGCGGCAGGCTTTTCGGGGATCATTTCGAAGTCGGCTCCTACCGATTTGGCCGTCCGGATCGCTCGAAGGAATCATTTGGTTTTAATCGGCTTCACGCGTGGCAATCGATGCAATCTTTATGCCGGTGAAAACCGCGTGGATTTATAATTCGAAGCCCGCATCCCGAAGCCGGACACATCGAATATCGAATGCACATTTTTCGGTGGACAAGAAAAAAACTTGATTGATCGGAGGTTACGTATGAATTCTTTCACCTTAGCCTTGGATATCGGGGGCACAAAGATACTCGGCGCCGTCATAGACAAATCGGACACAATTCTCTTCACCGAAAAAGCGCCGACAAAAGCAGGAAAAGGAAAGAATGAAGTGTTTTCTCAGATCACGTCTCTCGTCGAAAACCTGAAAAACAAGCTCCGGGACGAAAACCCGTCCGCAGAGATCGCCGCGATTGGCGCCGGTTGTCCTGGATTGATCGAAAACGGTACGATTCTGTTTACACCCAACTTGCCGCTCAATCAGTTTCCCTTAAAGACAGCTTTGGAAGATACTTTTAACGTTCCCGTCAGCGTTGGGAACGATGCGACGCTGAGTATGTCGGGAGAATGGAAATACGGGGCCGCGAAGGGATTAAACCATGTTATCGGGATTTTTGTCGGAACGGGTATCGGCGGCGGATTAATCTTCAACGGAGAGGTATACGAAGGGGCGTATGGCATCGGTTCCGAAATTGGCCATATGATCGTTAATCCGGAAGGGCCTTTTTGTGGATGCGGAGCAAAAGGGTGTCTGGAAAGCGTCGCTTCTAAAACCGGTATGTTGAAGGAGATAAAAAAGCAGATTAAACGTGGAAGGAAATCCGATTTGGAGCGATTTTTCGAAAAAGGGTACGACCTTCTAAAGAGTTCGATGCTCAGAGAAGCGATCGAAAAAAAGGACGAATTAGCCATCGAAGTACTCGATGAGGCTTGCCGCTATTTGGGAGTGGCTACCGCTTCTCTGCTCAATCTTTTAAACCCGGAAATGATTGTTTACGGGGGAGGCATCGTATCTTCGTTGGGCACCTATATGTTGCCGAAAATATTGGAGTCCGCCCGCCGTTACGCGCTCCAAAAAAACTTCTCCAAAACCACGCTCACCTGTTCTTCGTTAAAAGACTACGCCTGCTTAATGGGAGCTCACGATCTGGCTTTAAACCGGAAATGAATCTTGGGTACGAGGAGCAAGAATGGTAGAAAAACACAAGAATAAAAAAGAAATCGCCGCGGTCATCAAGATTTCTTCGGATGTCGTCTACCTCTGTATCGCGGAGACGAAGGAAAACGGGATTAAAATCCTCGAGTATCTGGAACACCCGTTTTCGATTGCTCAAGATGCGTATACAAGCGGCAAAATTGGCGCCGAAAAAGTGGAGAAGGTCTGCGCGATTCTGAATAATTACCGGAAACTCATCCAAGAATACGGAATCACGAAGGTTAAGACCTATGCAACGACCGCTTTTAGAGAGGCCGCTAACGCCTCGTTTATCATCGACCAGATAAAAACCCGCACACATTTGGATACCATCGTCTTAGATGATTGTGAAGAGAAAACCTATATCTATAAGCAGATGATGGATCAAATGGAACAATCCCCGCAAATAATCAACAGCAACGTTTTTATGGCTTACATCGGCTCCGGCAGTCTGGGGATCGCGGTCTATTCCAAAGGCAATATCCTTTTTTCTCAAAATATACGGATCGGAACAATGAAACTACTTGAGATACTCGGGGATTTGAAAAACGATCAACAGCATTTCTATACCGTGATCCAGGAATACTTGTCCAGTTTTAAGCATGCGATCAGAAAAATGTTGCCGATCGACCATTTTGACTACTTTATCGCGTGCGGAAAAGAGATACAAGCTGTCGCCCAAATCTGTAAGGCCGAAGAAAATGACGGTTTGTGGTTTTTTTCGAAAGAAGCCTTCACGACTTTATCTGAAGAACTAAAGTTTAAATCTCCCAAACAAATCGGCAAATTATTCCCCATACCTGAGATTCGCACTCAGTTTATGCTGCCCTTTATGGGTATATATCAAATGCTGCTGGAAATCATACAGGTGGAATCCATCGGAGTCGTCCCCTCCGGCTTATTGGAATCCCTCCTTTTTGAGATGCTGCATCAGAAGGAAGCCCTCAAACGCGCCAAAAAGTTCGACGCTCATACCATCCTTTACGCGAAAAACTTGGGTCGCCGGTTTTTCTATGAGGAAGAACACGCAATAAAAGTAGAAGAGTACGCGGTAGCGATCTTCGACGCAACGAAAAAAATCCACCACTTAAGCCATCGCCATCGATTTTTGTTACAAATCGCCGCCCTCCTGCATGATATCGGCAAATATATCCATCTGAAGTACCATGCCCTCCATTCTTACCAGATCATTCGAGATTCCGAAATCTTGGGTTTGAGCACCAAAGAGCTTATGATCGTCGCGAATTTAGCCCGTTTTCACACCCATATCGTGAACGACTTCTACCAGACGGATTTCGGAGGGTTGACGAAAGAGGACGGCGTCATTCTATCGAAACTCTTGGCGATCCTCAGAATCGCCGACGCCTTGGATCGTTCCCATGAACAAAAAGGGACGAAAATCGAAGTCCGATTGAAGAAAGATACCGTCAAGATTTTTTTACACACCTCTTCTCAGATCTTTCTAGAAAAATGGATATTCGACAAGAAATCGGATTTCTTTTCTGAAGTTTTTGGATTGCCTATCCTCTTAAAGCGGGGTGACAGCCACGAATCTTGAAGACCCAAGTCTCTACTTGAACCGCGAACTCAGCTGGCTGGCTTTCAACGAAAGGGTCGTGGACGAAGCCTTCGACAAAGACAATCCGTTGCTGGAACGGCTAAAATTCCTATCGATATCGGGATCCAATCTCGACGAATTCTTTATGATCCGTGTTGCCGGGCTAAAAGAGCAGAAACATTTCGAATACACCGGAACGGATCCCTCCGGGTCCACTGCCGAAGAACAGCTTGCCATGATCTCCCAAAAGGTGCATGAGATGGTCAAGAAGCAATACCTTTGTTTAAATCGCGAGCTGTTGCCAAAGCTTAAAAAAAGCGGCATAGAGTTTTTAGAACCGGAGGATCTCAATCAAAAACAAAACAAACAAATCGCCGAGTACTTTTTTACCGTTCTTTTCCCAGTATTAACGCCTATGGCGATTGATCAAAGCCGGCCCTTCCCAATGCTTCCAAATAAGAGTTTGAATCAGGCGATTCTCCTCCGGAAGGAAGAAAGTCATGAACCCTACTTCGCGCTCGTACAGGTTCCGGCTGTATTACCACGATTCATCGAGTTGGGGCACCGTGGGGCCAATGATTCAAGGGGAGAAACCAGAAAGTTTATCTTGCTGGAGAAGATCGTCGCGCTCTATGTGAAACATCTGTTCAGAGGGTACGAGGTGTTAGGTACCGTTTTATTCCGGATAACGCGAAATGCCGACCTTAGTATAGACGAAGAAGATACGCAGGACTTGCTTGAGGAAATCGAAAAATCGCTGAGGCAGAGACAAAGAGGGTTTCCAGTCAGGTTGGAGATCGAAAGCAACGCCTTTCCCGAGATTGCGGAAACACTCTCCAAAATGCTGGAGATTGACGGGCGCGATATCTATGAAATTCCTGGTCCGATAGACCTTTCCGCATTCATGAAAATGTTCGATCTCCAAGGGTTTTCCGATCTTCGGTACGCACCGTTCAAACCCCAACTCCTGCCGGATGTCTTAGAACACGATAACGATTTTTTCCTGTTGTTGAAAGAAAAAGACCTGATGGTGCATCATCCTTACCATTCTTTTCATCATGTGGTAGAATTTTTAGAACAAGCCGCGAACGACCCGAAAGTGTTGGCGATAAAGCAGACGCTCTATCGTGTTAGTTCGAAGTCGCCTATCGTTGAAAGACTCATACAAGCGGCGGAAAATGGCAAGCACGTGACGGTTCTGATGGAACTTAAAGCGCGTTTCGACGAAGAAAACAACATACAATGGGCTAAACGTTTAGAAAACGCAGGTTGTTATGTCATCTATGGATTAGTCGGTTTGAAGACCCACTGCAAAGTGCTTCTGGTTGTGAGGCAGGAGGAAGACGGCATTCGAAGGTACGTGCACCTCTCCACCGGTAATTACAACGAAAACACGGCGAGGATTTATACGGATTTGGGTTTGTTCACGAGCAAAGAAGCCTTCGGAGCCGATGCCTCGGCTTTATTCAATGTTCTAACCGGGTACTCCGAAGCCCCTCAATGGAACGTGTTTTCTGTCGCGCCGAAGGGTCTCCGCGAAACGGTTCTCCAGTTGATCGATCGGGAAATTGGATTCGCAAGGGCCGGGCAGGACGCGCGTATCATATTCAAAATCAACTCCCTGCTCGATAAAGAGATAATCAAAAAACTTTATGAGGCCTCTATGACAGGCGTCCGGGTGGACCTCCTCGTTCGGGGAATATGCGCGATAAAGCCGGGAGTGGCAGGCGTGAGCGAGCGAATCCGAGTGATGAGTATCGTTGGTCGTTTTTTAGAGCACCATCGCATCTTTTATTTCGAAAACGGCGGGAATAACGAACTGTTCCTTTCCTCGTCGGACTTGATGCCGAGAAACCTCGACAGAAGGGTGGAGGTCTTTTTTCCAATTTTAGACGAAACGTTGAAAAAAGATGTCTATGAAGTCCTTGAGCTGATGTTTTCTGACACCATCAAAGGACGTTTGAGCCGATCGGACGGCGCGTACACACGGATTGACAAACGGGGGCGGATACCCCTTAACGCCCAAGAAGAGTTGTGCAAACGCGCCCTGATACGCTCTTCTTCTTACAAAGAAACCGAAAAAGAGATCGTGTTTAGGCCGAAAGTTAAAGAATTCGATATTTAGTGAAAAGAGGCTTCTCCGCATATGAGTTTCTATAAACGCATGTTTTTAGTCGCCATCCCCCTAACGATCCAGCAATTGATCTTCAGCTCCGTGAATCTGCTGGATACTTTGATGATCGGACAGCTTTCGGAAGTTGCGATCGCGGCGGTCGGGTTGTCCAACCAATTCTATTTCGTTTACAATCTGTTATTATTCGGATTGAGCAGCGGCGGCGCGATCTTTATCGCCCAATACTGGGGAGCTAAAGAATCCGGCAGCATCTCTAAAACAACGGCCTTGATGCTAATGGTCGCCTTTTTATTTCTCTTTCCCTTTTTCATACTGGCGGTCTTTTTCCCTTCCCTCACCCTCCGTCTCTTTACGCCGGATCCGCAGGTCATCCAGTTAGCCGTCGGTTATATGCAAATGATCGGGTTTACCCTCTTGCCCGCCGCAATCTCTTATGTGTTCTATTCGGTTCTAAGAAGCACCGAGCATGCTTTCGCGGCGATGGCCTTCAGCGCGATCACGATGTGTTTGAACGCATTCCTGAACTGGGTTTTCATCTTTGGGCTTTTTGGGTTGCCCGCTCTCGGTGTTTTTGGAGCGGGATTGGCAACCCTCATCGCCAGACTGGTGGAGTTTTGCTTGGTGGTCGCGATAGTCTACGGCAAAAAAATGCCCGGAAAACTGGCCTTTATCCATTTCAAAAGCCTGACAAGAGCGTTTTTCAAGCGCTTCATGGTTTATGTACTACCCGCGATGGGAAACGAGTTCTCGTGGTCGATGGGGATTACTCTGTATGCCGTGATCTACAGTCACATCAGTACGGATGTCTTAGCGGCCCACCGAATGATGAACAGCATCGAAAACTTCACCTTCGCCTTTTTATTTTCTATCGCCAATGCGACCGCCATCATCGTCGGGCAAGAGTTGGGAAAGAAGCAGTTCAACGAAGCCATCGCCGTCGCAAAGAAAAGCATCCGGATCAACTTCATTCTCTCTTTGATCACGGGGTTGACGGTCTTCGTCTTTTCCAATTGGATCTTGAGCGTCTATAATGTGAAACCGGAAGTCCGAGGATTGGCCTATCTGATTTTGGGACTATCCCTTCTCTTCCTCCCCGTAAAAAGTCTCAACGCGTTACTGGTCGTCGGTATCTTTCGTGCCGGCGGGGATACCAAGTACACGCTGTTTGTAGAAGGCGGCACTTTGTGGATCATTGGTGTGCCATTAACCGCTTTCGTCGGTTTGATTTTAAGAGCGCCTTTCATTTGGGTATTTTCGATGAGCCTCATCGAAGAGGTGATGAAGGTGCTGATACTTTCTATCCGCTATCGGAAACGCATCTGGGTTCGTAATGTCATCAGTGAAAATATATAGTTTGTACGGAGGCTATCTATGACAGAGAAAGAACGATTTAACAGAGAAAGAGACCGGTTGAACCAAATGGTGATGAAGTATGCGAATAAAGAAACCAAACGGTTCTTTAGCCTGGATCATCAAATCTATGAAAAAGGCGCGTTGGATGAAAAAACGAAAGAATTCGCGGGCTTGGTCGCTTCTTTGGTCCTTCGATGCGATGATTGCATCTTCTATCATCTGATCAGATGCCAGGAAACCGGCGCTTCTTCCGAAGAGATCATGGAAATTCTGAACATCGGGTTGATGGTCGGGGGATCGATCGTCATACCGCATCTTCGGCGAGCCGTGGCCCGGTGGGACGAATTACTGATCTCTTCTACCCCCTTCGAAATCCAACTGCAGCAGGCGCGAGAGATCGCGGCGTCCGATTCGAGCGTGTCGGAAGCGACGCAAGAGATTTGCCTTTTCCTGCGGCAACACAATCCTCTTTTCGATTGGGTGGGGTTCTATTGGATCAACCCGAAAAACCCTCGAGAACTGATCCTGGGAGCTTACGCCGGCGAACCAACGGAACACGTCACGATTCCAGTCGGAAAAGGGATTTGCGGGCAGGCCGCCGAAAGAAAGGAAACGTTTGTGATCCAGGACGTTCGGCTCGAAGACAACTACCTCTCTTGCAATCCGGCTGTTTTATCCGAGATCGTCATTCCGATCTTTAAGGAAGGCGTGATATTCGGCGAATTGGATATCGACTCGCACACCGAATCGCCTTTTACGATGCGGCATCGCGAGTTTTTGGAGGAAATCGCGAAAATCGTTGAAACACGTCTATAAAGAATTATTTTTATTTTTCTACGTCATTAGTGATACCCCTTTTCGAAAAATGATCTGTTTACTTGAATAAAAAAGCCCGTAAGGGCTTTTTTTGACGTTTTTGGGCTTTTCTTGTGATTCGGAAGCCGTTTTCAGTATAATGGATTTGTTCTTGTTGAAATGGGGGTTCAGGGGTATGCAAAAACTAAAAAACTTTCTCGTTATTTTAGTGTTTTGCGTGTTTTTATTTGTATGCGCTTGGGTCGTAGAGTCTCAGAGTTTAAACCGAAAAGTACGAGAAGGAAGCGGTAGTCCGATACCTGACTGGAATCCCAAGAAAACGGCCAGTATCGGAAGTCCTATCAAAGAAAACTTGTACTAAAAAAGGGCGGTGCGATCCGCCCTTTTTTTTGATCCGATCGCTTGCTTACCGGTATCTTTATCGTTTCAAATTGACGAGTTCCTGGAGAATCTCATCGGAGGTCGTAATCGTCCGCGCATTCGCCTGGAAGGCGCGTTGAACGATGACCATACCCGTAAACTCTTCGGAAAGATCGACGTTCGACATTTCCAGTACACCGGGACTGAGGGTTCCTCGTCCGCCGACGTCGGCAACTCCAATCATCGCGAAACCGCTGTTCGGCGTCACGGAGAACAGTGTGTTCCCGAGATCCTGAAGACCGGTCGGGTTATTAAAAATCGCGAGCGCGATCTGCCCTAAAGCTTCGCTTTTTCCGTTTGAAAAGGTCCCGACCACTTGACCGCTGACGTTGATCGCGAAATTCTGCAGAACGCCCATCGAGTTCCCATCCTGCTCCGTCACGGCCGCGGAAAAATCGCCGGCGAACTGTACAAGCTCGGAAAAGTCTATCTGAACCGTTACGGCTGTCGCGCCTTCTGCGGTTGGAGGCGCCGCGCCATCATCAATGAATTCACCCGGGTCGAATTTGATCCGTGTGATGCTCACATCGTCGACAATCTGACCGTTTTGGCGAATGGCTTTGAAGGCGCTGACCGTTCCGCCGGAATCAAATTCGACGATCCCTCCGACGATTGAAGTGGCATCGACCGGATTGGGGGTGTAGACGCGTTCTTTATCGTCAACAAACGAAACGACCATACCTGACTCTTCGATCGCCCGCCACGCCCATTTATTCGTGGATATTTTTTGAAACTCGACGTTTAAAGCATAGGGTTTCCCTAAAGAGTCATAGACCTGGACGGTCGTCGTGTATCTGGGCGCAACGTAATCCCCCAAAACATAGTTTTGCGTGTCGTTTTTATCGAAGAACTTGATGTTACCCGTCTTTGGGATCGATACGGAAGCCTTCGTCGCGTTGCTAACCCTGACGTTCACGACATCTAAATCCGCCGGGTTGTTGGGGTCGGCATAGTTGATCGTGTAGCGATCGTAAAATCCGATAGTTGTTTCTGTGGGATAATCCGTACGGAACTCTAAGCGTCCGTACTCTTCATTCACCACGTACTTCAGATCGAGAGAGGCTTTTGCCCTGTATGTTGCGGTTAGTGAGGGGGGTGAATCAATCAATTTCTTCGAAAGCTGAAATTCGCTTCGGGTGCCATCTCCAATAAAAGACTCTTGTGTCAGGTATTCGATACGAATTTTTGACGTACTGATCAGGAGGGTAGTATTAATAATTGTAACGGTGCCCGTATTCGCGTCATACGTATAATCCGTCCCGGCTGTCAGCGTTGCGGTGGTAAATGTACCGCTGGCACTAGAAAGGAAAACGACCAAGTCTTCTTCCGTGATATCCGTAGATCCCGCAACATTCAGGATCGGTCCAGTGATGTGATACTGTGTTCTTGTGGCGGAAGCGGCGATATCCTCCTGAGTGAAATACGATACTTTGAGCGTATCCCCCGTCGCGGGGCAAACGGATTCGTCCAGAATGATCGAAGTCGTTTGTCCGGCGCTTGAGGGCACAGGCGAAAACATGAATTCACCGGTTGCGGTTGCGGTTGCCGTCGCCGTTGCAATTTCCAATCTGTAAGTCACACCGGTGATGATTTTGTCTAACACCTTATCGTCATCGGGATCGAATAGGTCGTGAACAGCCGTCGCTACGGCGGATCCTGTCGGAGAGTAGTCGAACCACGTCTTCGTGCTGTCCGCTCCGAAAACACTTGCATCAAACGTACGAGAGCTCGTGCCGACCATGATGCTTCCGGGGAGATTATTAGTTGTATATTTCTCGAACTTAACGATCTGACCGAATTGGTCCAATTCGATCCGTCCGATCGTAGAATCCAATTCGGGAATTTCATTCGGCGAAGCCGCATTCCAATCCACAATCTCGGCTTTCCACGTATATGTGATCGAGGATCCGGAGAACAGGCGCTCCGTATTGAAGGGAGGCACTTTCTCGAAAGTGAACCGAACCTTGTAATTTTTCGTCGTGTCGTTCGGGTTTTGAACCGTGATCGTTACGGGTTCGATCCCCGTTTCGGCGTCCAGATTCCCGGCGATGTCCATATTAATCGTCGCCTTCGCCGCCATCGTCATCCCGGCCGTCACGAACAAATCTGAGGCGGGTTTATCCGTATCGACGAAACGTTTACCTGTCTTTGCATCGATCTTGGCGATCCAGCCCTGCAGTTTCAGACCGGTCGTCGGTTGCACGAAATTGCCGTTTTCATCCAGAGAAAAATTACCCGCCCGCGTGTAAAAATGCTGTATGCTATCGGAAAGCACAAAGAACCCGTCTCCTGAAACGGCCAAATCCGTTTTGCTGCCGGTATTCTGGAAACTGCCTTGATTCATCAATTTATCCACGCTCGCGATTTGCGAACCCAATCCGATCTGTAAACTGTTCACCCCGCCGCGCCCGCCTTCGTCCGGGGCTTTCGCCCCGATCATCGTTTGCAAGAGCATCGATTGAAAGGTCGTGCGGGAGGCTTTAAAACCAACGGTGTTAACGTTGGATATGTTGTTTCCAATTACGTCCATTGAACCCTGGAATCCCTTAAGGCCGGAGATTCCGCTGAACAAAGAGCGCATCATAATACCTACCTCCTCGATTAATTGTGTTGGAGCGGTTCATACCATCCCCGCCCCGAGGCTCCCTCTATCGAGGACCAGCCTCTATAACGTATCTTTCTCTTCGGAACTGACAAATACGCTGTCGATATTGGTGAAATAATATTGGTCCATCTCTTCTTTCTTTAAGGCGGTCACCAGCGTGCGATCCTTGATACTAAGAATAAAAGCCTGGTTTTTCGCCATCACGAGAGTACTGCGTGAACCCTTCTCCGCTCCGAGGGCTAAGACTTGATCCAAGGTTTTCAGAGTCGTTTCATCCACCGTGATCTCTCTGCTTTGAATCCGCTTTTGCGCATGGGAAGAGATCTTGACGCCGGTTGTTTCTTCTTGTCGAATCTGCTGTAAAAAATCGACAAAACTTCCTTCTGCTGTATCCCCATTCTTGACTTGATTTCTTCCTATACGCGTATTATAGAGGGGTGTCGAACGTTGGTTGTTGATATTGAGTTGGTTCTTCAAATCTTCTGCCATATCGATCGGAAGCGCTTTCCCCTAAAGAGTGGTCAAATCGGGCGTATCTCGGGTTCCGAACTTCCTGCGCACCTCCTTGTTACGCTTCTTCTGTGGGTTCTTCTTCTGCTGCTTCTACGGCTGAAACTTCTATGATCTTCTCGTAGTTGTACTTCTCTCCGTTCAATATTACGTAGATCTCATCGTCCACATACTGCACCGCTTGCACGATACCGCCGATCACTCCGCCGAACTCCTGCTGATTTCCGCTCTCGTCTATCGTGGAGAGTTGATAGGAGTAGGTACCGTCAGGCAGCACCGCGCCGTAATCGTTCTTGCCATCCCACCGGTAGCTCTGGATTCCAGCGTCCTTGTAGCCAATGCTCTCCGTCCTGACAACCTGCCCGTCTTCATCCTTGATCTTGATCATGACGTTTCCTTCCGCCTCCATCGAGTATAAAACCGAATCGGCTAACCCTCCTGACAACGTCACTTCGTTCCCTTCGATGACAACGTACTTTCCGACAACGGATGAAGCCTGCAACTTGGTCGTGGCGTGCAAAGTTCCGAGATAGTCCTGAAGCGATTGACTCATATTGGTCATCTGCTCCATATTTTGAAATTGAACCATTTGGTTGACGAAATCCTGATTGTTCATCGGCTCCAACGGGTTCTGATTCTGAAGCTCCGTAATCAGCAGCCGGAGAAAGGTGTCTTTGTCCATAGCGCCTTGTTCATTCGCTTTATTGGCTGAAGAAGGACTTTTGTTGATTCCGCCGGTATTGTTGATCGAATCCATCCACATCGATTTCACCTCCGTGGTCTTGTTTAGATACCCGCTAATAATTCTGCGAAGGATTGATATACGGGTTCGTCGTTATTGTTCTCTTTCGTGTTTTCATTTTCCTTCTGTTGCCTTTCCTGATCGGAACTGCGTTCCTTTTGAGCGTCCTGCTGACCTTGCCCCTGTTCTTCGTATTTTTCCATCGTCACTTGGATTTTTTGAGCCTCAAATCCAGTTTGAGCCAATCTTTGCGTCAACAAGTGGGCGTTCTTTTCCAGCATCTCCTTCGCTTCTTGCGTCTCCACTTTCATCAGAACGACAACGGAGTTTCCCTCTTTGACGACTTCCAAAACCATCCGGCCTAATTCGGGTGGATTCAGACGGATAACGGCGGATTCGACCGTTCTCGACCGTGTTGCGGACAAGGCAGCTAAATCTTTAATCCGTTGGGCGATCTCGCGAAGGTTCGTATCCAGGTCCTTTGAAAAAGAGATCTCCTTGTCTCCCCAGGTTTGAGCCTTCCATCCGCTTTCGGACTGTTGATTCATCGCCTGAGAATCCCCTTTCTCCTCTTTCATTCCGGATTCTTTTGAGAAAGGCTGTGAAAGAGCGGTCAGTTTCGACGTATCTTCCGCGGCTTGAGACGCTTTTACCGCCTGACTCTCGGCCGCCTCGGTACTCGGCAATCGGATCCCGTCCCTTCCTTCTATCCCGGAAAGCGCCGTTTGGATATCCTGACCGCGAACGGTTCCGATATCCTGGTAAACGTTGGACTTCACAGGTGTCGCCATCCGAAAGACCGGGTTCTCGAAACTCTTCGCCCCATTCGTTAGTTGTTGCCCTTCGCTTCTTTCCAATGGTTTGGCGCTGTTGAACGGGATTTCGGACGATGGCGCGGGTTTTTGGAATACTTTGACGGTGAATGCGTCGAGTTTGACCTTCTGGATGTCTTTCTGAAAATACATCTCTTGATATCGGTCCCATAGCGTCGGCTGATTCACCGGTTTCCCCGCTCCTTGAGAAAGGGTTGTGGTTTGGACGGCTTTACCGGCTTTCCGCTGAAAACTTGATAGATCCGTTTGAACCGCTGGTTTCTGGGTTCCCTCATCGTTCGGTTTCGCGTTGATGGGATAACCCATCTTCTCCGGTTGCGCGTTCGCCCCTTTATCTTTCGCGGGTATGTCTTTCATCGCCGAGATCATCGGATTCATTGTCGAATCCGGGCTTTGATCCGCGGCCGGCAAGCGCTCAGACATCGGGAAGATCTTTTCTCCCTCTCGTGAAACGGCCGCACGCTCCTGAATCATCCCGGCATTTTCCGCGGTATTGGAACCGCCATTTTCTATAGGCGTCTCAGAGGATTGGGCAGGAATTCCCGTCGTTACGTCAGTTTGAACTTGCGGCGCTTTCACGGGCGCTTCGGTGTTTTTGAGGCGCGGCTCTTCGCTTAGTCCGTCAGGAGTTTGGCCGGTCGCGCGTTGATCCGGCATACTTGATAAAAGCGCTTCTTCCGCGAGCGGGTCCCGCACGCCTTCTACCGTTGGAGGGATCTCGACCGTGTCCGCATTTTTTGAGGCAACGACGTTTTCGCTCTTGATCGGCATATTAGGGACCGCGGCTGTTTCTGATTCGTTCGCCATACCCTGAAGCAAGTCGCTTATCAAAGGCTTCTCCCCACTTGAGAGGGCCTCTTGTGTCACAACCGCTTGATTTCCCTCGATTAGATGCGTATTGAGCCAAAGGGATGACGATTCCGTCTCTTCTTCGAAACGCTTGGGTTGGGATTCGACAGCCAAGTCAGACAAAGAGATAATGACGTTACCTTCTCCTTCTCCCTCTCCCTGACCCTGGGTAAAAGTACGGAAAAGCTCTGTCAACTTCGATTGCAGTTCTTCTGGCGTTGTGATCCCGGTTTTGCCTTCGTTCAATTGGATCCACGCGGATAACGTAACGGCGAGTTTTCGTCCCTTTTCCATTCCTCCCTCGGCCATCTCTTCGAAAAGATGCTCCGCAAATGGGGATTGCGTATCCTTTACCAAGGGATCAACCGTGGCATTCATTCCGCTTTTGATCAGAGCCACCAACTCCGGTGTTAATAAGCTTTCATACCCTTCGCCCGTCGTTTCTCTTTCTTCGTCTGATAAAGGACTCTCTTCAGTAGATAACAGGGTCTCTTCTTCGACACCCTGCGTTTCCGAATCCGTGGATGGGGTGGCTTTACTCTGTTTTCCCGGTTTTCTTATCACGACGGTATCTCCGGCGTTTTTTCCCTCCGAGGCGTTCATTGTCTTGTCTTCATTTGACCGGTCGGAGACCTCGGAACGAACGGCGCGTTTCTCTTGACGAAAAGCTCTCGTAAAGGTATTTTCACGCGGAAGACTCTCGTTATCGGAAGACCCGCCTATAGCGGAATCCCTCCTTTGAGAGGGTTCGACTTCACCCGATCGCTGCGTTTGCGTTACCGTAAAGACCTGGTCCGTGAGATTGTGCTGAATCGCATTCATTTTATCACCTCCTTTCCAGCAAGATAGGCCAAAATCTGCGCCGCTTTGTCCGAATTCAGATTCGCTAAAGCGCCGACGATCTCGGCCGCGATTCCGGACTCCACAAGCCTTAAGCCACTTACGATCTCTTCTATCGAAATTTGATCCGAACTGAGCGCTAAAGCGATTTGAGCGGTATCTCCGTTTGCGTACCAATCGGCTAATTGCTGGTATCGTTTCTGTTGATCTTCCCAATTATTCGTTTCGGATAACAATCTTTCCTCTTTAAGATTGAGCTCTTGGGTTCGGGTATTGATCTCCACTTCCAACTGTTTTAGCCTTTGGTCCTTCTCGTTCAGTTCGTCCGCTCTGTTCTCCAATGTTTGTCGATCGATTTCTATCTTTTCGATATAAGATTCATAGATCTCGGTATAGAAGACCGACGGCTTGACAATCTTTCGCGGTTCATATTTTACGTAGTTTTTCACGACTGGCACATTAGACATCAAATAGGCTAAATAGCTGCGCCAATCACTTAACGGAGAAAGCCCCGTTTCTCCGATTTTCTTAAATTCGAAATCTATATAGCCGAATATGAGCACTAACAAACCCACCGTCATGATGATCGTCAGCAAGAGGAAGATGAGCTTGGCTTTCTTTTTCTTAACCGGTTTCGCTTTTTGTGCCAACAAGCACCTCGCGTCTCGATTTATGATATTTTTCCACGGGCATCTCCGCTTTTCCTAAAACCGGGGGGGAGTGTGCTACAATAGGTGAAATTTCGACTCCCTTCGTAAAGGAGTCCGTTGGAGGTGCGCTATGAGCGCTATGAGCCTTATCATCAATCCGGAAAAGACCAGAATCGAAGTCGCGTCAGAACAAACATTCTTAGAAGTCTTAAAGTCAGAAAAAAAAGACCATTGGAAGGAATGGGTCGCGGTTAAAACGCAGAACGGAACCACTGATCTCACCCGCACCATAGGCGAACTGGGCAGCGGAGAACACGAGATAGAATGGGTGCATCGCGATTCGCCTGAGGCGCAGGCCGTTTATCGCCACACGATGAGCCACATTTTGGCCCAGGCCGTCACCCGCTTGTTTGGAGATGCCCGTGTTGTGTTAGGCATCGGTCCGACGATAGAAAACGGGTTTTATTACGATATTCTCGTAGAAAACCGGGCGATTCAGGAAGAAGATCTACCGGCAATCGAAAAAGAAATGGAGCGGATCATCAAAGAAAACTATCCGATTCGCCGTTTTTCCCTTCCAAAGGACGAAGCCATCGCTTTTATGCGTGATAAGCATCAGCTTTATAAAGTGGAACTGATCGAAAACCTGCCCGAAGGAGAAGCCATTTCGTTTTATGAGCAAGGCGATTTCGTTGACCTGTGCCGCGGTCCGCATTTGCCTTCCACCGGCATCATTCGATCGTTCAAGTTGCTTTCGCTTGCCGGAGCCTATTGGCGGGGGGATGAAAAGAATCAAATGTTACAGCGTATTTACGGAACTTCCTTTGCGACCAAAGAAGCCCTCCAGGATTATCTACAGTATTTAGAGGAAGCGAAACGGAGAGACCATCGCCGATTAGGTCCGCAATTGGGGTTGTTCCATATCGATACCGATGTGGCGGCAGGCATGCCCTTCTTCTTGGAAAAGGGCGTCATCACCTTAACTCAGCTACAAACTGTCTGGCGTCAGTTCCATAAAGAGGCTGGGTATATCGAAGTGATGACCCCCCTGGTCATGCATGAAAAACTATGGCATCAATCGGGACATTGGGATCACTATCGCGAGAACATGTACTTTATTGAAAAAGATGAGCAAAACTATGCGGTGAAACCGATGAACTGCCCCGGACACATCATCATCTACAAAAGCCAGGCGCGTTCTTACCGGGAACTGCCGTGGAAGATGGCCGAGTTTGGCAAGGTCCATCGTTACGAAAGAAGCGGTGTCCTTCACGGGCTGTTCCGTGTCCGGGCTTTTACTCAAGACGATGCCCATATTTTTATGACCGAAGAGGACATCGTTCATGAATTAACCGACCTCATTCATTTGATCGATCGCATGTACAAGGTATTCGGCTTCGCCTATCGCGTCGACCTCAGCACGCGCCCTGAAAACTCGATGGGCTCCGATGAACTGTGGGAATTGGCGACGGAGTCTCTAAAAAAGGCGCTTATCGAAACTCAGGTAGACTATCGGATCAACGAAGGCGACGGCGCTTTTTACGGGCCGAAGATCGATTTTCACATCAAAGACTGCCTCGGCAGAACCTGGCAATGCGCGACCGTTCAGCTCGATTTTCAGATGCCCGAACGCTTTGACATGAGCTATATCGGTCAAGATAATCAGGAGCATCGTCCGGTAATGATCCATCGGACAGTATTCGGATCCCTCGAGCGATTTTTTGGAATCCTGATTGAGCATTACGCGGGCGCTTTCCCATCATGGCTGGCTCCCGTGCAAGTTTCAGTATTACCCATCGCGGACCGCCACATCGACTATTGTCAACACGTCAAAGACGCGCTTTGCGAAAACAATATCCGCGCCCAGGTCGACAGCCGATCGAAAAAAATCAATTACAAGATCCGAGAAGCTCAGCTGGATAAAGTGCCTTATATGATGGTTGTGGGAGACAAAGAGGTCGAAGAAGGGAAGGTCGCGTTACGAACGCGAAACGGAAAAGACCTTGGCGCCGTTTCGATCGAATCATTTATCACCGTCTTCGAAAAAGAAGTAAAGGAGCTATCCGAACATTCCCTTTTCGAATAATCATAACGATCATTTTTACGTCAATACCGGCACGGGCCGCGTCTCCTTCACCGTTTAATCATTGTGCAGGATAGACGCGGAACGTACCGGTTTAAAAAGGTGATATGTTATGCTTAGAGAAGAAGGGAGGCGTACCACGAACCGAAAAACTACTTTACCCGTCCGTGTAGGGCCGATCACGATCGGGGGGGGAAATCCGATCGTGATTCAATCGATGACGAACACCGATACGAAGGATGTGGCGGGAACGATAGGCCAAATCAGCTGTTTACGGTCCGCAGGCTGCGATGCCGTCCGGCTCGCGCTCTATGACTTGGAATGTGTTGCGAGTTTGCGGGAGATACGGAAAGCGATCGGAGAATACCCTTTGATCGCGGATATTCATTATGATTACCGTATCGCTTTGGGCGCTATCCAGGCAGGAATCGACAAAGTGCGACTCAATCCCGGCAACATTGGCGAAGGGTGGAAAGTAAAAGAGGTCGCGAAAGCGGCAAAGGAAAAGGGTATCCCCTTGCGAGTCGGCGTGAATTCCGGGTCTTTGGAAAAGGAGTACGGACATCTCCCGATCGTAGAAGCCTTAGTCGCTTCGGCGCTCCGGGAAGTCAAGCTTCTCGAAGACGCCGGAATGGATCGAATCGTTGTCGCGGTCAAGTCATCGAATGTGATGGATATGGTGGAAGCCTCGCGCCGTATCTCCAATTTGGTCGATTACCCGCTTCATCTCGGCGTGACCGAAGCCGGGCCGCTATCGGTCTCGCTTGTAAAGAGCACTTTAGGTATAGGGCTTCTCTTGAGTGAAGGGATCGGAGATACGATTCGCTATTCGATCAGCGGGGATCCGGTCAAAGAAGTGTATGCCGCGAAGACGTTGTTGACTTCGGCAGGATTATTGACAGGCCCGGATATCATTTCGTGCCCCACGTGCGCGCGAACATGCATCGATGTGGAAGAATACGCATTAACGGTCATCGAATTAACGAAAACGTGTTCTAAACCTCTCAGAATAGCGATCATGGGATGTGTGGTCAACGGGGTCGGTGAAGGAAAAAACGCGGATTTAGGCATCGCGGGGATTCCAAACGGAGGTGCGATCTTCGAAAAGGGAAAGATCGTGGGACAGTATCCGAAAAGCGAACTATTCTCCGCTTTTGAAGAGAGAGTGAAGCGCCTCGCGCAGGAAAACGGGGGTGTCACGATCCTCCAATGAAACGAAAGGCCATCCTCTGCGGATTGCTATTTGTCCTTCTCTGCCGATCCATAATCGGGGTGGAGGCCCTCTATGTCGATTTGCGTAAAGGGATCGCGCTAATAGAGAAATCGCCCAATTTTTGGCAAGTTCTGCCGATTCTCTCCTCAGATCTATCCGAAGCGACGCGTTTCAAAGCAAGGATTACACGGATCTACCTGCCACCAGAAACGAGCTATACGCTACCCTTCCAACCTCCTGTTGCCTTGAGGCTTGAAAACGGACTAACACTTACTAATCGAGAGGGATACGGGGATATCGCGCTTGAGCTGCCTGAAGAGAAGCCGGTTTTGGAGGCGACGAAGCAGATCGAATCGATCGTTATGCCTTGGTCCTTTGAAGGAAAGGCTTTAGTGATCGAGAGCGCCGAATGGATCCAATTCTTACCTTCCTATTTGAACTATCTTGGAAAAGGCAGTTTGATCGATATGGCGATGACGCGCGCGAAATCAGGGGTTTTCCCGTTTAAACTGCTGATGGAAGAAGAACCTTTGCGGCTAGACGTGAGCGTCGGTTTCTCCTACCCTTCGTTTCCGGTATTCGCGCGTTTGCAGACCAATCTTCCTTTATCCCGTTGCCAATGGTGGGAAGGAAGCACCGAGTTACCGTCACTGCTCGATTTCCGAAAAGAGCGGCCCGGTCAGTACATGCTCACGCTGTTCGCCGAAGACATCTACGGCCAAACAGCGACGAAAGAAGTCTCTATAACGATCAACGAGTTTGCTTCTCCGGTGAAAGCCCAAGAAATTACGGATCGGGCAACCGTGGGGTCTCGCTTACTTTTCACCCAACGAGTCGCCGGAGTGTGGAACCTGTGGGATACCCAGATTAGGGGAGCGCGCGCTTCGATCACTTTTCCCTTCCCCGGTACCTTCGAAATCGTATTTGCTGCGCCGAAAATCCAGATACGATACCGCGTTTTCGTGGAGTAACCCGTGTCGTCATTTCATTCTACCAAACGATCCTTTAAAAGCAAGTTTTTTACCGCTTTTCTCTGCTTTTTTCTGACGCTGACGCTACTTCACGGCGCCCCGCCATTGTATTTTTCACTCAATGTACCGCTTTCCTTGCAAAGATCAATCCAGGGACTTGTCGAGCAATATGCTCAGGAATTGGATTCCCTGTGGGGGCTGCCATTAACCTTCCCGATCAGAGTGGATATTCAAAAGGAAGCCGGCCTTTCTGTTCGGGGAGAAGCGACCTTTGACGGCAATCTCTATACGGTGTTTATGAACCCCAGTTTTCTCGATATACCCTATCTTTTGAAACACGAGATGATGCACCTGTACACATTCGAATGGATGTGGCGGACAAAGCAGATAATGGACGACGGCGCCGAGCAAATGATAATGTTCGAATCCGTCCCTTTATGGGTCATGGAAGGGTTGGCAGTCTGGTATGAAGATCGTTTGCGGGAAGACGCTCGAAGCGTCTTTCCTTGGGAATACCGCTCGCTCATCGATTTTATGGAGATAGAGGATTATCCGAAAGGAGAAGCCCACGCACAATATTATACGATCTTGTCCGATTTTTTTCGTGGGTATGATCAGCGCGGTAAATTGAAGGAAAACTTCCGAGAGGCGTTACGCTTCGTCGAAGCGGGCGATCAGTGGGCTGATGCCTTCACGAAAGCGACCGGGTATGATTTCCAAGAAGCCTACACGCGTTGGAAACAGGGGAAGATCTTCACCGTCTGGCTCTCTGTCTTTTTTAATCTCTTGGCGGCAGGGATTCCGCTTTTTCTAATCTTTTTCTTGTTCATTATCTTCCTACGCAAACGGGAACCCATCGATACCTTTGGCCCGGAATACGAAAAACGTTATGGCCCATCTTATTGGATGAAACCCGAAAAAAAACGGCCGACCACCGATTCGCCGGAAGAGGAAAAAGATCCGTAGAAAGCGCGACCGGGTTATGCAGACGCCCCTACGCGATCGGCGAGCTATTCGTAAAGGATCTCGTAAGTGATCTCGGCCGCTTTTCTAAGCATGGCTGAAACGCCACAATACTTCGTCTGTGAAAGCTCGACCGCTTTATTCACCTTATCTTTTGGCGGTTCTTCCTCAAAATGAAAAAAATACCTCAGATGGATGCGATCGTATATTTTCGGATGTTCATCTGTCGCATGATAATCGGCTTCAATACGTAATCCGAAGTTCGTTACTTTCATTTTTTCCAGAATCGAAACCGTGTCCATTCCCGTGCAGCCCGTTAAACCCACGATTAGGAGTATCTTTGGGCTTGCCCCAGTTGCCCCTTCTGTACCCGGTACATCCATTGGAACAATCTTTCCGTCGGCTGTTTCCGCTACAAAACTCATATTTCCTTTCCAACGCGTCGTAACCATTTAGGACCTCCCGTCGAAGATTTGCGTAAGCGCTTCTTTTAGATAGGTGCATTCGATAAAACTCACATCGCCGTATTTTTTTATGACGCCCGCATTTGCCTTGCTTTTCGGTAGGTAAATCCGTCTGAATCCCAACCTGGCCAGTTCCGTTATCCGCTTTTCGGAAAAAGAGACGCCCCGTATCTTTCCGTCTAATCCGACTTCCCCGAAAAATGCCGTTTTAGGCGGGATTGTTTTGTCAAAAAAAGAGGAATAAATCGCGACCGCGATCGGAAATTCAATACCGGGATCATTACATTTCAAACCACCCAGGAGATTGAGATACAGATCGTGATTCTCGATGGGCAAGTTCAGCCGTTTGCTTAAAACGGCCGCCATGAGATTCAACCGTTCCTGATCGACGCCCTTGCTCAACCGCCGCGGAGAGCTGAAATGAGTGGAAACCGCGAGGGCTTGAACTTCCACAACAAAGGGTGTATTCCCTTCTAAAACAACGGATATCGTATTTCCAGAATCGTTCGCGCTGGCGTCGTAAAAACGCTCGGAAGGATCCGAAATTTCCTGAAGCCCCTTCTCTCCCATCTCAAAAACGCCGATCTCATTGGTGGGACCAAAACGATTCTTGATCGATCGCAGGACACGCAAATCGCGATCGGCATCCCCATCAAAATAGAGAACGATGTCCACGAGGTGCTCGATAAGCTTTGGGCCCGCAATCTGTCCGTATTTCGTAATATGCGCGACAATGAAAACCGGTAGGCGGTGCTGTTTGGCGTAGGCAACCAAAGCGGCCGTGCATTCGCGTATCTGCACGACGCCACCGGGTAAAGCGTCCACCTCATCCGATCGCATCGTTTGGATCGAGTCTACGATGAGGAGCGGATGCGAACCGCTAGGAATCTTCGTCGAAGAACCTGTCATCTCTTCTGATAACTTTTCTAAGGCCAATTCCAAACGGTTGGTGTTGTAAACAAACAGACGATCGAGAGAGCCGTCGTTCGTTCTCTGTGCCCTCAACAGGATTTGTTCAGCCGATTCCTCCCCGCTCCAGTAAAACACTGTAATATCCCGGTCAGCAATCTGCGTCAAGAGCGTCGATTTCCCGACACCGGGATCTCCCCCTATAAGAGAAACGCTCCCGGGAACGATTCCACCCCCCAAGACACGGTTGAAGGAATCGAATCGCGTCATAAACCGTATGAGGGGTTCTTCCCGTTTTGCGAACAGCGCTTCAAAGGTATCGTCGTCTCTTTGATTGTCTGAAGCCGACTTCACGCGTTTCATCTGCCGAACTTCTTTCGCCGTATTCCAATTCTTGCATTGGGGGCATTGCCCAAACCATTTTAGGTTATCGTATCCGCAAATGTCACAAACGAAAATCGTCTTTTCTTTCAAAGAGTCATCACCTTAAGAAAGATGAGACGAAGACGAAATCAGCTCAGGTTTTTGGTTTTCTTTATCTTTCTTTTTCTTGAAAGCGATTTCCCCTTTCGCATTCATAAAGAGGATGACTGTACTCCCCGGATCGATGTGTTTCTGTAACAGTTCTTCCGACAAAGGGTCCTCTATATACTTTTGTATTGCCCTCTTTAAAGGTCTGGCACCCAATTGTTTATCGAATCCTTTCTCGACCAAAAACTCTCTTACGTTTTGTTTGAGCTCGAAGGAGATATTTTTCGACGACAGCCGCTCTTCCAATTGGGAGATCAAAATATCGACTACCTGGAAGATATGATCCTTTGTGAGTTGGTGGAAAACGATGATCTCATCCAGACGATTGAGAAATTCCGGTCTGAAAACCTTCTTCACTTCGTCTATCACCGTTCTTTTCATCTCTTGATAGGCCTCTTCCTCGCTTTCTGCGATCCCGAACCCGACGGTGTTTTTCGAGCGATTGATAATCTCCCCGCCGATATTGCTTGTCATGATCAAAATCGTGTTCCGGAAATCGACATGCCTGCCCCGAGAATCCGTTAAACGCCCCTCGTCCATGATCTGTAACAAAATATTGTATACGTCGGGATGGGCTTTTTCTATCTCATCGAACAAAATGACCGAATAAGGCCGGCGTCGAATAATCTCTGTCAAAGAGCCTCCTTCGTCGTAACCGATGTAACCTGGAGGCGCCCCGATGAGACGTGACAGGGCAAATCGTTCCATGTATTCGGACATATCGAACCGCACAAGGTTTTTCTCGTTTCCGAACAAGGCTTCAGATAACGTTTTCGCCAGTTCTGTCTTCCCCACGCCCGTCGGTCCCAAGAACAGAAAGGAGCCGCTCGGCCTTTTGGGATCTTTCAAACCGCTGCGCGTCCGTCGGATCGCTTTTGATATTGCTTCAATCGCTTCGTTTTGACCGACCACCCGCTTATGCAGTGTCGCCTCAACGGTAAGCAACTTCGTGACTTCGTCCTCTTCCAGCTTTGTCAGCGGGATTCCCGTCCAATTCGATACGATGAGGGCGACATCTTCGTGGTCCACAACTTCAATGGCGGACTCCGTTCCGGCTTTCCATTGCTGCAGCTCCCGGTTGTACTCCAAGACCAATTCGCGTTCATCCATCATAAGTTTTTTCATGAAAAGGAAATTCTTTTCGAGAGTCGCCTGGTTCCTTTGACGTTTGATCTCTTCGATCTTCTCCTCTTTCGCCCTGAGTGTCTCCGGAATCATCAGGGTTTTCAAGCGTTTGCGCGCGCCGGCTTCATCGATGACGTCGATCGCCATATCCGGCAAAAAATGATCGGAAATGTAGGTTCGGGACAACCGAACCGACTCCTGTAGCGCTTCGTCCGTGTACTGGACGTTGTGATGCTTTTCGTATCGGGATTTCAACCCTTTTAGGATTTCGAGGGTCTCATCCATTGTCGGTTCTTGTATATAAAGCTTCTGGAATCGCCGCTCCAGTCCTCCGTCGGTTTCGATATATTTGCGGTACTCGTCTGGCGTCGTCGCTCCGATGCAACGGAATTCCCCTCTTGATAGAGCCGGTTTTAGGATATTCGCCGCATCGACTGCCCCTTCTGCCGCTCCGGCGCCAACGATAGTGTGGATCTCATCGATGAAAACGATGATGTTCGGTTCCTGCACCAAGAAAAGCAAGAGCTTCTTCAATCGTTTTTCGAACTCCCCTCGATACTTCGTTCCTGCGATCAGCGAGGCGATATCCAAGGAAAACACGATCCGATTTTTCAAATTTTCTGGTACCTGTTGTTTGACTATCTTTTGGGTCAAACCTTCCACGATCGCCGTCTTTCCGACCCCCGGCTCGCCAATAAGCACGGGATTGTTTTTCTTGCGGCGCGCTAATACCTGCATAATCCTTTCGATCTCTTTATCCCGGCATAACACCGGATCCAATTTTCCTTTCAATGCCTGTTCATTGAGGTTGACGCCGAACTCTTCGAGCTGCTTCAGAATATAGTCGTTCTTTACTGATTTGGTCTGTTTTTCGTCGACAAAATTCGCATCCAACCGTTCCTGGAATTCTTTCACCAACAGATCCGGTTCGACGCTCATTTGGTTGAAGACTTTGTAAGCCAAATTTTGACGGTCCTGAAGAATGGCCAGTACGATGTGTTCGATTTCGATGTGCTGTATATTCAGTAAACGAGCGTCCTCATAAGCCTTTTCCAGTATTTTCCTGAACTTTAGGGAGGGCTGCGGGGAGGGGCGCTGGCCGAAACCCGTTCCGACCATATTGATGATTTCGTTTCGGACACGAACATAGTCGATGTCGAATTGGTTCCTTAGAAGGATACTGATCTCGTGCGTCGGATCTTTAAGCAATGCCAACAAAAAGTGCTCCGGATCAATCTCCGCATGCCCAAGACTTTCGGCTTCTTTTTGCGATAAAAGAAACAATTCCGATGCTTTATTTGAAAACCTATCGTAAAACATAAGGGTCACCTCATTTCATATTCGCTTTTAATTATACCATAGACGGAATCGGGGCTCGTTTGCGTT
>ERZ795056.199-NODE-199-length-81753-cov-17.578974_pt1 | contig 81753 bp, 67 predicted proteins | sample MGYA00375140_ERZ795056 | MGnify/ENA primary metagenome ERZ795056 (study PRJEB30185, sample SAMN05720227) | activated sludge metagenome | isolation source: Anaerobic digester | place: USA | collected 2015-03-09 ...
CTAGCTCTTTACCATCGGGAGTCCGTATTTTTTCGCCTTGCGGTAGATGGTCGCCCGCCCGATGCCGAGCTTCTTGGCGGTCTGGGAGATGTTGCCCTCGCATTCCAGCAGAGCCTGGCGCAGGGCCTCCTCCTCAAGCTTTTCGATCCAGCTGGCGAGGGTGTTGTCCGATTCGTAGATGCGCTTTTCGCCCAGGGAACGGACCGCCGCCGGCAGATCCTTGGCGCCGATCTCCGGGCCGCTGGCCAGCACCATCGCCCGCTCCATGGCATTCTCCAACTCGCGCACATTGCCCGGCCAGTGGTAGGCCATCATCAGATCCAGGGCATCCGGGGTGATCCCTTCAATGCTCTTGCCCTCCTGCTTGGCGTACTTTTGCAGGAAATGACCGGCCAGCAGAGGGATGTCTTCGCGGCGCTCTCGCAACGGCGGCAGCTTGATCGGAAAGACCGAGATGCGGTAGTATAGGTCCTCGCGGAACTCGCCCTTTTTCATCTCATCCTCGAGATCCTTGTTGGTGGCAGAGATGATCCGCACATCGACCTTGACCAGCTCGTTGCCGCCGACCCGCTCGAACTCCCGCTCCTGCAGCACACGCAAAAGTTTGGACTGCGTCGCCGGGGTCATCAGGCCGATCTCGTCCAGAAAGATCGTGCCGCCATTGGCCTGCTCGAATTTGCCAATACGCCGTCCGACCGCACCGGTGAAAGAGCCCTTCTCATGGCCGAACAACTCGCTTTCAAGAAGCGACTCAGGCAGGGCAGAACAATTGACGGCGACGAAAGGCTTGCCGGCGCGCATCGTCGAGTGGTAATGAATCGCCCGGGCGATCAGCTCCTTGCCGGTGCCGCTTTCACCCTGGATGAGAACCGTCACATTGCTGTTGAAAACCTTCTCGACAGCGCGGAAAACATCCTGCATCACGCCGCTCTGACCGATGATGTTGGCAAAGGCGTATTTGCTCTTGAGTTCGGAGCGCAGCTCATCGACCTCGCGTCGCAGCGAGCTGTTCATCAAAGCGTTGTTCACCGTCACCAGCAGCCGGTCACGGGCGAAGGGCTTGGTCAAAAAATCGTAGGCCCCCGCCTTCATGCTCGAAACCGCCCGCTCGATGGTGCCGTGCGCGGTCATCATGATCACCGGGATGTAGGGATTCTCTTCTCGGATTCTGTGCAGGGTCTCGATGCCGTCAATGCCCGGCATCTGTATATCCAGCAGGACCAGATCGGGGGGATTTTCCTTGATCAAACGCAAACAGGCTTCGCCGCTCAGGGCCGTCTCTATTTCATACCGCTTCTCTTTGCGAAGACTTGCCTCGATCATCTTGCAGATATTCTTGTCATCATCGACAATGAGAATATTTGCCTTGCTCGTTGTTTCATCCACCATGCCACTCTCCAATATTGGCTGAGAGGTATCGATGCTTTATCATGCGCTGCTTAAGGTATCATACCAAAATTTTGTCTAATTTGCAAGATATTTTTGTCTTACTTTGAGACAGTTACAGGATCCCGTGGCTGCGGCAGAGCGACAGCAGCAGCTTCTCGGCGTGTGGACCATCTTCCAGCTCGACAGCAACAGAGAGATGGAACCAGTGCGGGGGGAGATTGAAGGCGGGGAGCAGCTTGACCCAATCCTTGTCGGTGGTGATGATCACATCCGCCCGGTGGTGCTCCCGCACTCTTTCCAGATCACGAATATCGCGCTGCCCATAGTCGTGATGATCCCTGAAGCAAATGAACCGGACGACCTCAAAGCCCATTTCCCGGGCGGTATTCAACACCCCCTGCGGTTTGGCCAGGCCACAAAAGAGTACGACGCGCAGATCGGGCGTCGGATTAAGCCGCTCCCCGGCGCGATTGCGGCAGTCCGTGACCCCCAACCTCGCCCTGATAGAGGGCAAATCCGCCGGGCTGTGAATGAGCAGATCATCGTGGAGGCGGGCAGACTCGTTGAACCAGAGCAGGTCGGCGCGTCTCAGGGCCTCCAGCGGTTCCCGCAGCGGCCCCGCCGGCAGCAGCCAGCCGTTGCCGAGATCGCTCTGCTCCTTGAAGGTGACGATATCGAGATCCCGGTGCAGCCGGCGATGCTGAAATCCGTCGTCGAGAAGAAAGAGATCCGGTCGAAAGTGTTGGAGGGCATGCCTCCCGGCGCGGGCACGGTCGCTGTCGACGACCACAACAGCCCCGGGCAGCTGCTGCGCCAGCAGCATCGGCTCGTCGCCTGCCTCCTCCACTCCGGAGCGAATCCCCTCGCCATCCGCCACTACGACCATGCCCCGGCTCCGTCGCCGGTAGCCGCGGCTGAGGATGCACACCCTTTGGTCCTGCTGCTGCAGCCAACGCACCAGATAGAGCACCGTTGGGGTCTTGCCTGTGCCCCCGACCACGATATTGCCGACGCTGATGACCGGGCGGTCAAGCCGGAACACCTCAGCCGCGCCGCTGTCGAAGCGGCGATTGCGCCTCCTGATGGCCAAGCCGTAAAGCCCGGAAAGGGGACGCATCAACAGGGCGGGCCACCTGGTTTCAAAATAGCCCATTCGCCTCCTCTTCCAGTTTGGCCAGCCTGCCCTCCACTTCCCGGCGAAAGAGCTCCAGCTCTTCGCTGTCGAGTCCTTCCGGAACCCGGATGGGCTCGCCGTAGATCAGGCGGACACGGGAGAGGGGCCACCAGAGCGTCATCCGGTCCCAGCTGTTCAGGGTGATGGGCCGTGAAGCCGCAAAAGTCATCGGCAGAAGGGGGACGCCTGCCCGCATCGCCAGCACGAGCGCTCCGGTCTTGAAGTGATGGCGCGGGCCTGTCGGGCCATCGGGCAGGATGCAGCAGATCCTGTTGAGGCGGAGGGCCTTGAGCATGTCACGAAAGGCCTGTCTTCCGCCGCGCGTGCTTGAGCCGCGCACTGTGAAATAGCCCAGCCGCTGGACGGTCCGGGCGATCATCTCGCCGTCGCGATGTTCGCTGACCATGGCCACCACTCCGAGATGGCGATGCAGATAGAGGGGGGCAACCATCTTGCCATGCCAGGGCACGGCGATGAAGCCCTTGCCCTCGGCAACCAGCTGGTTCCAGTATTTACGGTTGCGGACGCTGATCCTAGCACTCTTGCCAAAGAACAGGATGAGCAGCCAGGCAAACCTGGTCGCAAGAAAAAAGAGCACTTTTTCCTTGTTTTTTTTATCCATAAGAGTATACTGATTTTTTGTGTCAGAGCCTGTGCGAGCTATCACACTACCCTAATTTGTCTCATCCTGATGCAGACCGATCTGTTCAAGCACCAGGCGGGCGGTTTTTTGCGAGGCTCCGGCCTCACCCAGCCTGTTCCGCACACCAGCAAGCTTGACCTGCATGGCCGAGCGCGCCGGCTCATCAAAAAGGAGCCGTTCCACGACCGGAGCCATCTGATCGGGGACGAGATCGTCCTGCAGGAATTCGGGGACGACCGCTTCACCAGCGACAATATTGACAAGGCCGATGTTCGGGATCTTGACCAGCTGTTTTCCGATCGCAAAGGAGAGGGGAGAGACCCGGTAGAGCAGGGCGAAGGGGAGATCAGCGCAGGCCGCCTCGAGGGTGGCCGTTCCGGAGGCGACCATTCCGGCTGTGGCATAGTGCATGAGAGGATAATAGTCCGCCTTGACCGCCCTCGCCCAGGGGGCCGCGGCGACAAGAGATTCAAACTGCTGCGGTTCGACCGAGGCCGCCTGGCTGATGACGACCTGCAATTCGGGATGGTTTCGGCGCAGCCGCTCCGCGGTCTGCAGCATCGGTGGCAGGAGATAGCGCACCTCCTGGTTGCGCGAGCCCGGGATCAGCGCCAGCAGGGGGTGGCCGGGATTGAGGTCGTACTTCTCCATAAACTCATCACGCGAGAGTCCGACCTCCATCCCCTCGAGCAGGGGATGACCAACAAAGGTGGTCTTGATCTGATAGCGGGAGAAAAAATCCACTTCAAAGGCGAAAAGAACCGCCATCTGATCGACAAAGCCGGCCATCTTCGCCGCACGTCCCTGACCCCAGGCCCAGACCTGGGGGGCGATATAGTAAAAGGTGGAGATCCCCAGTTTTTTAACCGCCTTGGCGAAACGGAGATTGAAGCCGGGGTAGTCGATGAGGACCACCACCTCAGGACGGCGGCTCTTGACCACCTCGATCAACCGGTTGAAGACACGGCGGAAGTAAAGATAATGGCAGGCGACCTCAATGAAGCCGATATAGGCGAGATCATTAACATGATAGTAGAGTTCCATGCCCGCCGCAGCCATCCGGTCGCCGCCGACCCCGAACAGCTCCAGTTCCGGTTCGAGCCCGCGCAGGGCTGCGACCAGTTTGCCGCCGTGGAGGTCCCCGGAGGCCTCTCCGGCGATGAGCATCACCTTCAACGGCATGGCAACCTCAGCGTACAAGCCAGCGCAGCAGGATCAGAATCGTCACCGCTGTGAAGCTTTGCAGCGAATTTCGTTCAGTGCGCAGGGCCTTTTTAAGGGTAGTCGGCGCGCGCTCTCCTCTGCCCCAGGAGGTGAGGCGTGGAAAGACGGAGGGCACATTCTCTTCATATTCACCATACTGCGCGCCGAACTTGTTGCGCAGAAACTCTTCCTCCAGGCTGATGATCGCTCGGTACTGCACATAAAAAAGGAGCAAAAATATCACCATCAGCCAGGGCATCCAGGGCCAGGCCATGATGAGAATCCCGAAGCTGAGTAAAAAATTGCCCAGGTAGAGGGGGTTGCGCAAATGCCCGTAAGGTCCGTCGGTAACCAGAACATCCGCACCGACCTCTCCGGTCGTGCGCGTGGCGCTGCCCGCATAGCGGACCGACCAGAGTCGAATCGACTCGCCGATCAGGGCGATGAGCAGTCCCGCGGCAAAAGAGGCGGGGGTCGTTCGGGCCAGCACCAGCGCTGCGATAATCAGCGGAATTGGTGTGTAGCTGCGGTACTTGAAAAAGAAATCACGCACAGTCATGGGAGTATTCCCTGAGTTGGGTTTAAAAACGCTCAGCCCGCCGCTTCAGCGGGTGTTGCGGGCGATGATGCCGGTGATCTCCTCGGCCACCTGCAGCGCCCTCAATCCGTCATCCCCGCTCACGATGGGACGGGTGCGGCTGCGCACCGCCTTGAGGAAGGCCTGCCATTCGGCCTGCATGGCATCCCCCTCCGGCGCCTTGGGCTGCTCATAGATGATATGCCGCTTGCGCTTGCCCTTGTCGATCTGCCCCAACACAACAGTGGTCGGCTCCCCCTCCTCGGCGCCGACAATGCGAAAAACCTCCGAAAGGCGCTGCAGGAAATCGATCGAGATGTAGGCATCGCGCTGGAATATGCGCATCTTGCGCATTTTGCGCTGCGAAATCCGGCTGGCTGTCACATTGGCGACGCAGCCGTTGGCAAACTGCAGCCGCGCATTGGCGATATCGACCTCGTCGGAGACGACCGCCACCCCGCTGGCATCGATGCGGCTGACCTCGCTCTTGACCAGACTGAGGATGATATCAATATCATGGATCATCAGATCGAGTACGACCGCGACATCGGTACCGCGCGGATCGAAGGGGGCCATGCGGTGGGATTCTATGAACATGGGATCGGGGAGCAGGTGCTCAAGTGCGCGGATGGCGGGATTGAAACGCTCGATATGGCCCACCTGCAGCACTGCCTTGTTCTCCGCCGCCAGCGCCGCCATCTCCTCCGCTTCCCCGATTGTCGCGGCGATGGGCTTTTCGACAAAGACCGCCTTGCCGGCCTTCAGGGCTGGCAAGGTATACTGGTGATGCAGGGTGGTGGGAACAGCGATCCCCACGGCGTCGACCTGTTCCAGCATCTCCGCATAAGTGGAGAAAGCCATGCAGCGAAAACGCTCTGCACTCTCCCGTGCACGCGCATCGTCGATATCGTAAAGGCCGACCAGTTCGGCTTCCGCCAGCTGGCTGAGGGTGTTGCAGTGAAAGGTGCCCAGTTTGCCGACACCGGCGATGCCGATTCTGACTCTCTCCATTGAAACCTCCGAATTGATCCGCCCGGGTTGGGATCAGGCGGTAAAGTGCGCCTCATCCGCAGCCTCTTGCGGGAAAATATCCTGGCAGCCCAGGCAGCGGCGGACAAGAAAATAGTCGCTCTCCTTGCGCAGCGAGGTAATCATCTCACCAAGCAGACCAATGGAGAAAAACTGAATGCCGACAATGATCAGCAGCACGCCAAGAAATAGCAGCGGGCGGTTGCTGAGAAACCTGTTCTCGAAAATCCGCTGCCAGGTGAGCAGAATGGTGATGACAAATCCCCCAAGAAAGAAGAGAAATCCGAGCACGCCAAAGAGGTGGAGCGGCCGCATCCTGTAGCGGGTCAGGAAGGAGATGGTCATGAGATCGAAAGCCCCGCGGGCAAAACGGGCAATGCCGAACTTGGAACTCCCGTATTTGCGGGCGTGGTGCGTGACCGGAATCTCGGTGACGCGAAAGCCGTTGCGGTGGGCGATCACCGGCAGGTAACGATGGAGTTCGCCGTAGACCTGCATGGTCTTGACGACCTCCCGGCGATAGATCTTCAGGCCGCAGTTAAAGTCGTGCAGCTGGATGCCGCTGAAGCGGGAGGTGAAATAGTTATAGATCTTGGAGGTCCACCGCTTGATAAACGGATCGTGCCGCACCTTTTTCCATCCCGAGACCAGATCGTAACCCGTCTCGAGTTTGGCGAGGAGCTGGGGGATCTCGCCGGGATCATCCTGGAGATCCGAATCCATGGTGACCACGAAGGTCCCCCGCGCGACCCTGAATCCGGCGGCCAAGGCGGCCGATTTGCCATAGTTGTGCATGAACTGGATCAACTTCACCCGCTCATCCTTGCGATGCAGCTCTTCGATCAACCGGCCCGATCCATCGGTCGAGCCGTCATCCACAAAGATGATCTCGTAGCTCTTTTTCATCCCGGCCATCACCGCCGTGATCCTGTCAAAAAGTTCCTGAAGCGACTCCTCCTCGTTGTAGCTCGGAATGACCAGGGAAAAATCCGGCGGCACAGTCTTCATGATTGCATTCATGGCACTCCTCAAGGCAAGGTAACCGGCGCCGCACAGGGAGAACTCACCATTTGATCCTGTGCGCACTGGCTGGAATTTTGGTCTTGATCTTCTGGGCGGAATATTTTTTATTGATGCTGATTTGATCATACTGCAGGATGAGGTGCTGTTTCTCGGCCGGGCGCTCGATTCGTATGGTATGCGGCACCTGAACGCCCTTGATGCGGCTGAAACGCTCGAACCGCTGCCGCACAAGCAGTCGGCCGGTGGAATCGCAAAGCTCACTCCGGGTCACCACTCCACGGCCGGGATCAATCCAGAGGGTATTCAACCCCATGGAGGTTGTGCCCGTGAGCACCAGATGCTTCTCCTCCTGGCCAAGCACCGGCTCAGCCAGCGCCCCGCCCCTTTCGAGGCCGACCAGGGTGCCCAGCAGCAGGTCATACCCCGGCGCGATCCTGAAAAAGCGCTCCCAGCGCAGCGAATCCATCGCCCCCTGGCCGTAGAGATTTTCAGTCGGGAGATAAAAACGGTATTCATGACGGTCGGAGAAGAGCCAGCCGACATCAAGACCCAAAAGGGCTTCGAGGCGGAGGAAGAGGGTGTCGGGTTGGTCGATAAGAACATCGATATCGAGCGAGAGGGAACGGCTCGGAGATGAAAGCTGAAGACGCCCCCGCCCGTTGAAATGATCGATTCGCGCATAATTGCTCTCGAGAGCGGCGAGTACCCGCTGCGGAGAAGCCGTATCGGCGGGGAGGAGGGCTGGCCGGCGGAAAGTCGCACACCCGCCCAAAGCCATGATGACCGCAAGAAGGAGCGCGCTGGCTCCCCGTGTAAGGATGGAATGGAACACCCGGTTGTGAACCATGGCGATCAATCAGTTTTTCTCTTCTTGCGGGATCAATTTCAGTAGTTTGGCCTTGACCTGCTGGCGCTCCGGCTCGAGCTCGAGGGCCCGTTCGTAGGCCCGCCGCGCCGGCTCTTTTTCGCCCAGGGCGATAAGAACGTCGCCATAATGCTCCCACACCTCGGCCGATTTCGGAGAGAGCGCGATCGATTTCTCGATCCTCGCGCGCGCGCCGCTCGCGTCCCCCTGGCGGAAGAGAATCCAGCCCAGGGTATCCCAGTAGGCGCCATTTTCCCGCTCGAGCACGAGAGCCCTCTCGACCAGGGCGCGCGCCTCGTCCAGACGCAGATTGCGTTCCGCCAGATGGTAGGCGTAATTGTTGAGCACGATGGCGCTTTCCGACTCGTTCTTCACCAGGGTGGCGTAGATCTTTTCCGCGCGCTCATGCTCCTTCTCTTCATCATAAAGCGCCGCGAGGGCGAGCATGGTCTGCACATTGTTGCCATCCACCTCGAGGGATCGCTCCAGATGATGCCGCGCGCAGGCCTTATTGCCCAGACGATTGCAGACAAAACCCAGATAATAGTTGATCTCCGGATCATCGGGAAAGAGTTCGACCGCGGTTTTGAGCTGCTCCTCCGCGGCGGCCAGACTGTCCATCTGCGCCAGATTGACCCCGGAGAGGATCCAAAGCAGGGAGAGATCCTTGCGCAGGGAGAGGGCCTTGTCGAAGCGCAGCCGGGCCTTGATGTTTTCATCCCGGACCATGAACAGGCGGCCGAGGGTGAGCGGCACGCGCCAATCCTCTCCGTGGGTTTTTTCGAGCTCCTCGCAGAGGGCGATGGCCTTCAGGGTATCCCCCTTTTGCGCCAGCAGATTGGCAATCTCGATGCGCGCCCCCACAAAAGTCGAGTCGTTGTTGGTCAGGGACTCATAAAGGGCGACCGCATCCTCCCAGCGGTTTTGGGCGGCATAGAGATCACGAAGCCGCCGGCGGGAATCGAGAAAGAGGGGATTAATTTTAACCGCGGTCTCATACACTGCGACGGCGGAGAGGGTATCCCGCTGGGCCCGGCGCAGCGCGCCGAGAGCCAGATAGCCACGCTCGCTCTGTGGGTGGTCCCGGATGATCTTTTCGAACCACTGCGCCGCCGCCAGGGTGTCCTTTTTCTGAAAAAGATACTGCCCGAGCTGCACCTTGTCGCCAAGATGCGTTGAATCGCGGGCAACAAGTTCCCGGAAGAGTTCGACCGCCTCTTCGAACCGGTTGCTGCGCTCGTAGAGCAGACGCAGCTCCGACTTGACCTCCTCGAAGCGGTTCTGCCTGGCCAGGGCCTCGCGATAGATCCGGATCGCCCCACTGGTGTCTTTGGCAACCTTGCTCAGCGCTGCCATGGCGAGGTAGGAGGCCTCGAAATCCGGGTCACTCCTCTGCACGTCCTGATAGATCGCCCGGGCTTGTTCCAGGGCACGATGCTGAAAAAAAAGATGCCCGATACGAAGGCGATATTCGGGGTCCGCCAGTCCGGCCTCGACCAGACGGCGGTAGGAGAGCAGGGCTTTTTCGTAGGATTTGGAGATGATCTGCAGGGTGGTGAGGCTGTAAAGACTCTCCATATCATCGGGGGCCAGGGTGATGATCTGCTCGTAGACCTCAGCCGCGTCGCCGAATTCACGTTGCTTTTCCAGATTAGCGGCGAGGAGTTCCAGAGCGTCGATGCTTTTCGCATCCCGCTGCAACGCCTTTTTGGCCATGCGGATGCTGGAATTGTACTCTTCGAGAAGATAGTAATTCTCGGCGAGCGCCAGGTAGATCCCTGCTGAGGAGGAATCGATCTCGGCCGCCTGATGATACTCCACCAAAGCATTCTTGGGTTCGCCGAGGAGATCCTCGATCGTGCCGTTGATGATATGCCGCATGGCCTCGCGGTTATAGTGGCGCTGAACTGGAGGAGCGACCGCCGCTTTGCGGCTGCCCGCACAGCCGCCCATGCCGATCAGGGTGAGGCAAAGAAGGGTATGAAAAAGTGGTTTCATTTTGAGCCCAGCCTTAAATTAAGAATAAAATTTAAAGCTATTTAGGCTCAATCACAAGAGAAAAATCGGCCGCTCCTCACTACTCCGGCAGCTTGGCTCTGGAGGAGCTGCGGCGTTCGCCGGCCAGGGTAAGGGCGACCCCGGCCAGGATGACCAATCCGCCCCAAATCGTCGCTCTGCTGATGTTCTCACGAAGGATGATGAAGGCGAGCAGGGTGGCGCCGATGGGCTCGGCGAGGGTGAATATCGAAACCGTGGTGGCTGAATAGTGCTTCAGGGCCCAGTTGAGGCTGGTATGGCCAATCACCTGGGGAAGCAGGGCGATGGCGAAAAGCAGAAGCCAGGTGCGCAGATCGAATCCGGTCATCGGCTGCCCGGAAGAGAGGGTGACGGTGAGAGCGACCGCCGCCGCGACACTGTAGACAAAACCGACATAGCGCAGGGTATCGATATCCGTGCGCAGCTTGCGGCCGATCAGGTAATAGCCAGCCGCGCCCAGGGCGCCGATAAGGGCGAGCACATTGCCGGTCATCCCGCTCTCTCCCCCGCCGCCGGCGCCCAGGCTGATGGCCGCACTTCCGCCCAACGCCACCACCATGCCAATCATGGCCAGTCGGGTCGGGCGCTCCCGCAGGAAAAGCCAGCTGCCGAGGACGACGAAAACAGGGAAGGTTTGGACCAGCACCACTGAAATGGCGACCGAAGTATAGCGCAAAGAGGAGATCCAGGCGAGAAAATGGATGCCGAGAAAAAGGCCCGAAAGGAGGGCCCAGCGGCGCGAGGTGGTCGTGAAGGCATGCCAAACCGGCTTGCGCCGGAGGCGAGCGATGGCCAGATAGACCAGTGCGGCGATGAGCAGGCGGTAGCTGCTGATCACAAAGGGCGGCGCCGGACAGAGCTTGATCAGCACCGAGGAAAGGGAGATGGAGATAAGGCCTGCACCAAGAATGACCGGCGCCTGCCATCGCACAGCCTGCCTGGCCATCCCCTATTCCTCTCTCACCAGGGGCAGGGACCACGAGGTCATATCCTCGGGGAGGTGGCTTTCGGGAAAGAGGGCGCGTGCCTGCTCGAGCAGAGCCTGGTCCTCCGCTTCCCCAATCCGTCCGCTGAGGTGCCACAGAAAAAGCCGCTTCACCCCGGCCGCGCGCGCCACCATGGCCGCCTCCGCAGCGGTGCTGTGGCCGGTCTCCTCAGCCAGGGATTGAAGCTCAGCGCCGAAGGTGCTGTCATGCAAGAGCACATCGGCCCCCCGGGCAAGCTCAACGCCGGAGGCGCAGGGCCGGGTATCGGTGCAGTAGGCGATGCAGGAACCCGCTCGTGACCGTCCCACCACCTGGTTGGGAGAGATGCGGCGTCCGTCGGCAAGTGCGATGCTCTCCCCATCCAGGAGACGGCGCCGCAGCGGCCCTTCAGGAATGCCAAGCCTTTCGGCCTCGCCGCTGTCGAAACGGCCGGGACGTGGATGGGCGCAGATGCGGAATCCGTAACAGGGCTTGCTGTGTTCCAGCCGCCGGGCTGAAAAGGAAAAACGCTCCAGCTGCACCTCGCCGGTCTCATCCTCTTCCCATTCATGAATATGGACTTCAAAGCGGGTGCGATGGCCGGTGGCAGAGGCGATGCCCTCGAGATAGAGACGCAGGCCCACTGGTCCCCAGATGTGCATCGGCTCCCTGCGATCGAGGAGATGCTGGGTGGTCAGCAGGCCTGGCAGCCCAAAGATGTGGTCCCCGTGCAGATGGGAGATGAGGATATGGCGAATGCGGGCAGCAGAGAGTCCGGCCGACATCAGCCGCTGCTGGGTTCCCTCGCTGCAATCGCAGAGGATAGTCTCGGCCGGAAAAGCGATGGCCAGGGTGGGCAGGGCCCGGCGCAGGGAGGGCACAGCAGCCCCGGTGCCCAAAAAGAAGAGCCGCAAGGCGTCCGCCATGGGAGTGCGCTCCACCTACTTCTTTTTCGGCTGTCCGAAGCGGTTCTCGGTGCCGTTGAGCAGTCGCCTGACGTTGGTGCGATGGGTATAGACGATCAGCGCAGCGGCGAAAAAACTGAAGAGGTAAAAGGGCAGCGGCACTTCACGACCGAGTACGTACCGGAAAATGGTCAGAATGAGCGGAAAGGCGATTGCCGCGCTGATGGAGGAGAGGGAGACGATGCGGGTCGCCAGCAGGATGGCCCCGAAGATCAAAAGGCAGTAGAGCACAGCCTCGGGGAAGAGAGCCAGCATCATCCCGGCAGCCGTGCCCACTCCCTTGCCGCCGCGAAAACCGGCAAAGACCGTCCAGATGTGGCCGAAAACCGCGGCGATGCCGGCGCCAAGCTGCAGCAGGTGGGGATCGGCCAGCTGGGGCGCGATCCACTGCGGCAGCCAGTAGGCAGCGACAAAACCCTTGAAAACATCCACCAGGGTGACAAACAGCCCCGGTTTCCAGCCCAGCACCCGAAAGGTATTGGTGCCCCCGGCATTGCCTGAGCCATGCTCACGGATGTCGATGCCGCGCAGCACCTTGCCGACAATGATGCTGGTCGGGATGGAGCCGAGCAGATAGGCCAGAACCAGAACGATCAGGGCGGTGAACATAGATGTGCACTCTCCAAATGATAACCATTATTCGGGCAAAGGATCACCCATGATAGCGATGGCGATCGCCCCGACACCGACGTGCAAGCCCAGGGCGGGGGAGGCTTCCAGGATAGGAATATCGGCCTCTGCGAATTCCTGCTGCAGTATCCGGCGCAGGTTCACCGCCAGTTCCGGTGCCAGCATATGGGCGACGATGAAACGGGGATTGATGAGCCGGCGCGCGTGCGCGAGGGCCAACTCCACCGATCTTTCAGCCAGCCGCTTGCGGCCGATCACCTTGCCGGCCTCGACGATCCGCCCCTCGGCATCGATCGAGATCAGCGGCTTGATTTGCAGCAGGGTGCCGAAAAAGCCCTGCGTCTTGCGCAAGCGTCCACTGCGGACGAGATACTTGAGGGTCGGAATCGCCACAAAGATACGGCTTCTGCTGATCACCCCGGCGAGTTTTTCCTTGATCTCCGCCAGCGGCAGCCCCGCCTCGATCATCCTGGCCGCTTCGTGCACGATCAAGCCGAGCGCAGCCGAGGTGGTGCGGCTGTTGACCACTTCAATCTTCAGTTTACCGGCCAGCTGCCGCGCGCCGTTGTAGGCTCCCTGGATGGTGCCGCTCAGGGCCTCAGAGATGTGAATCGATAAAATGGACTCGTAGCTCTCGGCCAGCTTTTCATAAAGACTTGTATAAAAGCCGACCGGTGGCTGGGAGGTAGTCAAGCGCTCTCCGCCTCTTTCGAGGATTTTGTAAAAGTCGTGGGCGCTGATCTCCTCCCGATCGCGAAAGCTGCGCTCGCCGACATTGATCATGACCGGCACCACATGGATATCATACTTTTCAATCCATTCGGCAGGCATGTCGCAGGTGGAATCTGTGACCAGAGCGATAGGGCGTTTGGGGGCCAGTCTGGCCGCCTCATCATACTGCTTTTGCATGTCCTCGGCTTTGGTCTGCAGCAGGGTGCCATGTGCGGCGGCGAGCGCAAAGACGGCATCAGGCTCGTTGGTATGGATGTGGATGCGCACCTTGTGCCCGCCCCCGACAACGATCAGGGAATCCCCGAGCGGCAGCAGCTCCGCCTGCAAGCGGTGGCGATCGAGTTCCTCCCCCTGAACAAGGCATTCTGTGCAATAGCGGAAGCGGATCTCGTCATCCATCTTGTGAAAATGAAAATGGCGCAGCTTTTCGACCATGTGGCTGCCGGCTCGATAAGCAGCGATTTTGCCGGAATCAATGAAATCGGAAAGCCCTTCGAGCAGATGGACAAAACCCTGGGCCCCTGCATCGACTACCCCGGCCTTGCGCAGAGCCTGGAGCTTGTTCGGGGTGTCGGCGAGGGATTCACGCGCCCGCGCCAGCCCATCGCGAAAAAGGCGGACAAAATCCTCCTCGCCCAGGGCCTGCTCCTTGAGAAAAGCGGACCACTCCTGCATGACGGTGAGGATAGTCCCCTCGCGGGGATTGGACAGGGCTTCGCGGGCCCGGGCTGCGGCCACGGCGACCGCCTGGGCAAATTCCTCCGGCGAGAGTCTGGCGCGTCCTCGTGCCCCCTCCGCCAGACCCTGGAAAAACTGGGCCAGGATGGCGCCGGAATTGCCGCGCGCCCCGGACAAGGCCCCCTCGGAAATGCAGTGGCACACCTCAGCCAACGAGGTGAAGGGACATTCCCGGGCACTATCGACGATGCTCTGCATGGTGAGCGCCATGTTGGTGCCGGTGTCGGCGTCCGGTACAGGAAAGACGTTCATATTGTTGAGGGCTTCCTGCATCTCGCCGATGCGAGCCGAAGAGGCAATGATTGCCCGCTTCAGTCGCGCTCCATCGATATATCTGATCTTGATTTTCATGACCCCACTCGTCAAATAGGTGCCCGTTTTTCCGCACTTCAGCTGGTGAAATGAGTGGAGAGGACACCGGTCGTTATCGCACCGCTCGATGTGCCCGCCAGGAGCAGTGGTGATCGGCCGAATTGGCTCCTGAGCCGCGAAACCAGATTGTGCACATGGTCCGTAGAGCCCGCCTTGGCCAGCATCACCACTGACCCGGCTGCCCCCCAGGGCATAACCCTCGCCCCGTAGATGCCAGCGGGGGTGCCCATTCCCGCTGCTGCAGCCGCCAGCCAGCCGGCGTCGTCACTTACCATCCCGGAGATCCGGCTGAATTGGTCATGCGAGGCGACGAGCAGGGCACCCGCCTCGCTGCAGCGCGCCTCATCCAGAACCGGACCGCCTTCCTGCAGCAGGCGCACGAAGGCTTGCACGCGTTCCGCCTCCTCGATGGCGAACTCGAGAAGCGTGCGGGGCATATAACGCTTCTCGGGATCGATCTCAGCCTCTCCCTCCCAGGCGCCGGGGTGGTTGAGGAGAAACTCCGCGCCTGAAAAGCGATAAGGTATGAGCTTTTTCAGCTCCCGCTGCCAGCGTTTCCGCGAAACCGGGGTGGAATCCCCCGCCTCTGGTCGCAGCGAATTCTTGCCCGACAGCGCCTCGCTTAAAAGGGTGCGCCCGATCAGCAGGCTTACGCACGTCTCGTTCAGTTTCAGCCACTCAGCGCTCTGGCGCACCCCGGTGTCGACGGCCAGGAGCTGCAGATTCTGTGGAAACGCAAGATATGTGCTGATCTCCGGCGGCGCCCCCTGCAGCAGGGCGAGCTGCCCCTCCCTGCCGAGCAGGTGGCTCTGAAAATCGGGCGGGCTGCATTTCCGGCGCATGATCTCCTGCTCGATGCGGAAACCCCATCCCGCCAGGTCCACCCGCCCCGGCGGCAGGGCATAAGCCTCCTGCAGGGCCAGCAGCAGGGCGGTAAGCTGCGCCCCGGTGTAGCCCAGCCCGGCGCCGGCCGGCAGAGCGCTCTCGATGGCGATATTCACGCCAAAGTCACGGCTCTTTCCCTCCAGGACGGGATAGAGCAGGGCCAGCGCCGCCAGCACGTTGCCGGTCCAGCTCTTCTCCTGGGCGGCCGAGAGGCTGCGGAGCATCCTCCAGTCCGGCTGTCCGGACGCTTCGAGCAGATCATCCAGACGGTATTCAACCGTCAGGACCCGTTCCCTGCTGAGATTGAGATTGCGGATGAGAATGCGGCGGTCCAGCCTGGGCTGGACAGCGACGATGACCGCCTGTGCGAGGGGATAATGCAAGACGGGCATGCCCGCCAAGGCGGTCGCACCCCCCAACAGATCAAGCCGTCCGGGCGCGCGCGCGATGAAAATGGGCCGCCCGGGGGCGAAGAGACCCCCCAGATTTTTCTGCAGAAACCGGCGAAAATTCAGCAGGTCCGCAGGCGGTTGAGCTTCAGCCATGGCAGGATGCAGCTCCTCTCGTTTAACCCCGGTTCGATGCTGACCAGAAGATGAGAAACCCCGTTGGCAAGAAAAATGGCTGTCAAGGCCGCAAGCCGGCGATTTGAAAGCTATATCTCGGTCCCATCGTGAATTACAGCATTCTTCATCACAATGGTGATGCCCTTGCTGATCCAGATGCCCTCGGCTTCCCGCTCCGCATCACTAACGCCGGCGCGATTGAGAATGCGCACGTTGGCGCCGATCCTGGCATTCTTGTCGATGATCGCGCGCCTGAGCTGGCAATTGGCCCCGATGCCGATCGGCGGGATCCCGTGGGCGCTCTCCTCCCGGCGCTCCTCCTCCGTCTGGTAGAAATCCGCCCCCATGACCAGGCAATCCTCAATGCTGCAGCCGGAGGCGATCCGGCTGCGGATGCCGATGATGGAGTGGCGAATGCTGGATTCCGCGATATGGCTGCCTTCGCAGATCAGCGACTGGACGATCGTGCTCTGCGCCACCGAGCTCGGCGGCAGAAAACGCGGCCTGGTATAGATCGGAAACTCGGCGTTGAAAAAATCAAAACTGGGGCGAGGCTGCGTCAGCAGCTGCATATTGGCCCGGTAAAATGATTCAATGGTGCCGATATCCTCCCAGTAACCGTTGAAGGGATAGGCACTGATCTTCAGTTCGTTGACCGACGAGGGGATGATCTCCTTGCTGAAATCGGCGAAATTGCTCTTGTCGCGCAGCAGGCTGATCAGGACCTCCTTGCGGAAAAGATAGACCCCCATCGAAGCCAGATAGGGCCTTTCCGCCGGGATCTCCCGCCAGGGGCCTGAGGCCCGGCCTGACATGGCCATGCCCTTCAATCCCTCCTCTCCCTTGGGCTTTTCGCGGAATTCGACCACCGTGCCGTCGTCATCGACGCGCAGGATCCCAAAATCGCCGGCCTGCGTCATGGAGATTGGAACTACCGAGATGGTGATGTCGGCGCCGCTCCGGTGATGCCATTCCAGAAACGGTCGGTAGTCCATGCTGTAAAGATGGTCGCCGGAGAGGATGAGGTATTCATCGACCTTGTATTCGCGGAAGGTGGAGACATACTGGCGCACCGCATCTGCGGTTCCCTGAAACCATAGAGAATGCTCGGGGGTCTGCTGCGCGGCGAGGATTTCGACAAAGCCCTCGCTCAACGGCGAAAAGTGGTAGGTCTGGGTGATATGACGGTTGAGCGAGGCGGAATTAAACTGTGTCAGCACAAAGATGCAACTGATCCCGGAGTTAATGCAGTTGCTGACGGGGATGTCGATGAGGCGGTATTGGCCGGCGAGGGGCACGGCTGGCTTGGCGCGCATCTTGGTCAGAGGGTAGAGACGGGTCCCTCGTCCACCGCCAAGGATGATGGCCAGGACTCTTTGCATGGGTGGCCCTCCGGCCGTTTTCATGGCGAGTTACAGAAGAAATTTTCTGTAACTTACACATTTGCCATCTCAATGTCAATATCTACTTGAAACGGCGCGGCTGCGGTGACGGAATCCGGCGCCCGCCGCCCCCAGCCTTCCCGCATCGCTGGTGCACGGCCGCGGCGAGCAAAAAAAGGTTGAATGAATGGCAACGACTCGTTATATTAGACTTGGAAATGTCAAACCGCCCAACGGCCATCGCCTCCATAAAAGGAGTACCCTATGACCACCAAACTTTCCATTCTCTTTTACGCTTATCCGCAGCTGCCCTATGAAACCGAGTCTCTTGAAAAAATGCTCGCCTCCCTGCAGAACCAGTATGATCACAATTTTGAGGTGCTCCTTTTCGGCGACAACGACCAGGTGCGCAAACGCGCGGAAAAGGCCGGCTATATCTTCATCCCAACCGACCTCGATCACAAGGCCAAGGCCCTGAACAGCGCCCTGCGTCAGGCCAGGGGGGAGTATGTGCTGATCTGCAACAACGCGGCCAATGCCCTGGAATTCAAGCGCTCCGCCACCAGGTTCTACGCGATGGCGATGGACCGCCATCCGGAGACCAGCATGCTTTATACAGACTATGACCTGATCGACAAGGGGGTGCGCAAGGAACGCAAACTGCTGGAATGGCACAACGGTCGTCTCACCGAGGCCTGGGATACCGGTTATTGTCTGCTCTTCAGCCGCGCCTTTCTGGAGAGGGTTGGCTTTTGCGACGAACACTACAGATTCAATCCCCTCAACGATCTCCGCTTCAAGGCGATGGAGACCGGCCGGATCATGCACATCTCCAACCGCTTCAACGGCGTCCCCTATCTGGCCTATGCCGCAGCTCAGGGGCTGGATGTCTTCGCCTATCTCAAAGCGGGCAAGGAGGTGCAGATCGAGAATGAGGTGATCGTCACCGAGCATCTTAAACGCATCAAGGCCTATCTGGCCCCGGGCCAGAACTATCACCATGTCACCTACACCCCCGAGGAGGAGGAGTCCTTCAAGGCCGGTATCGCCTCAGTGGTGATCCCGGTCTTCAACCGTCCCGAGTTCATCGGCCCGGCGATCGAATCGGTGCAGGCCCAGACCGTACAGAATATCGAGATTGTCGTCGTCTGCAATGGCGGCGATGACGATCCGACCGTCCCGGAGGTTCGGCGCTACATGGCCGGCGGTGACAAGTATGACTCTCACAAGCCCCCGGTGCGCCTGATCATCCACGATATGAACATCCTCGGGCTCTGCTTCAACGATGCCCTGCAAACCTCCCGGGCCAAGTATTACATGCAGCTCGATTCAGACGATCTGCTCTTTCCGGAGGCGGTCGAAAAGATCCTCAAGGTCTATGCGGAGGATGACCGCATCGGCATGGTGATCGGCTCCTATCAGGTCTATGAAAAGAAGGCGGATGGCCGGGTGGAGCCGGTCCTCAATGCAGAGGGCAAGCCCTTCATCGTCACTCATGACGAGTGGACCGAGGAAAATGGACGCAACAATCTGCTGCGCATCGGCGGCGCCGGCGCCCCGCGTTCGATCAAAATCAAGGTTCTGCAAGAGCTGGGCTGGTTCGGGATGAACGACTCCCCTTATTCCCGGAATTACGGGGAGGATTACGAGCTGGTGAACAAGTGCGCCGAGCGCTACCGCATCGGCCGTGTCTGGGATCCGATTTACAAGGTGGTCCGCCACGCCGGAGGGACCGACCATATGATCGACCAGGTCACCATCGACGTCAATGAAAACGCCAAGGATCACATGCGCCTGGTGGCCCTGCGGCGCCGGCAAAAAATTAACGGCATCGAACCGACGGCTTGATCGAGGGGGAGGCCCATGCCCGAGCTTAAAAATTTGATGATATCGGTCTCCGGGGTCCGCGGCATCATCGGCGACGGCCTGACGCCGGAGGTCGCTCTGCACTTCGCCCAGGCTTATGGCAGCCAATTCGGTCCCGGCCGCATCGTTGTCGGTCGCGATTCGCGGGTGACCGGGGAGCTGGTGAAATATGCGGTCTGGGCGGGGCTGCTCTCCACTGGCTGTGATGTGGTCGACATCGGCATGGCAACCACGCCGACCACCGCCATGGCCACAGAGAGGGCTGAAAACGCCGGCGGCATCATCATCACCGCCAGCCACAATCCCCGCGAATGGAACGCCCTCAAACTGCTGGCCCGTGACGGCCTCTTCCTGAGTCCGGAAGCGGGGGCAGAGATCCTCGAGCGGGTCAGGCAGCAGGATTTCCGCTTTGCAGCGTGGGACAAGGTGGGCAGGGTCATCCCCCATCCTGCCGCAGCCAAGGAGCATCTCGATGCAGTCGCCGGGCTGGAGCTGGTCGATGTCGATTTGATCCGTAAACGCCGTTTCAGGGTTGTCGCAGATCCCTGCAATGGCGCGGGCGGAACGATACTGCCGCAGCTGTTCGACCGCCTCGGGTGTGAGGCCTTCTTCCTCAACCTCGAACCCCACGGGCGCTTTCCGCGCAGCCCGGAACCCCTCGCCGCCAACCTCGGTGAACTCTGCGCCGCAGTGACCGCTCATGGCGCCGACCTCGGCATCGCCGTCGATCCGGATGTGGATCGCCTCGCCCTGGTCTCCAATAGGGGGATTCCCCTCGGTGAGGAGTACACCCTCGGGCTGGCCACCGACTTTGTCCTTTCCCACACCCCGGGCGAGGTGGCTGTCAACGCCTCCACCTCCCTGGTGATCGACGATATCGCCGCCCGTTACGGCAGCCGGGTCCACCGCACCCCTGTCGGCGAGATCCATGTCGCCACCAAGGCCCGGACAACCGGCGCAGTCATCGCCGGCGAAGGCAACGGCGGGGTGATCTATCCGGCCCTCCACCTCGGCCGCGACGCCATCGTCGGCATCGCCCTGGTCTTGCAATCGCTGGCGGAGAAGGAGAAATCACTCGCCGAACTTCAGTCCGACTTGCCGCAGTATGTCATGGTCAAGGACAAGATCGCCCTCCCCTTCGACGCCGACGCCAAGGCCATGGTGGCCCGCCTGATCCAGAAACACGCCGGCGACAAGGTCGACTTGACCGATGGTCTCAAATTTCTCTACGATCACGCCTGGGTCCACATCCGGGCCTCCAACACCGAACCGATCATCCGCGTCATCGCCGAGGCCCGCAGCGAAGAAGAGGCGCGCCGGCGCGTGGACGCCCTCAAACAGGAATTCGCCAGTTTGCAGTGATAGAAGAAAACGAGAGGTTATTATGGCCGATTTTGAAAAGCTTGGGATGTTTTATCTCGGCAAGGAATATGACACGGAGAAGAAGCAGCTTCTCGACAGCCACATCTTGTACGACTCCAAGGACCTGGTCACGCACGGCGTCTGCATCGGCATGACCGGCAGCGGCAAGACCGGTCTCTGCATCTCCCTGCTGGAAGAGGCCGCCATCGACAATATCCCGGCCCTGATCGTTGATCCCAAGGGGGACATGACCAATCTCCTCCTCACCTTTCCCGGACTCTCGGCGGCCGAATTCGCTCCCTGGATCAACGAGGACGATGCCCGCCGTGAGAATAAAACCCCCGAGGAATATGCCACCGGCCAGGCGGAACTCTGGAAAAAGGGGTTGGAACAGTGGGGCGAAGATGGCGCACGCATTCAGCGCCTCCGCGACGCCGCCAATTTCACCATCTTCACTCCCGGCAGCACCGCCGGCGTCCCGATCTCTATCCTGAGCAGTTTCGCCTGCCCTTCGGAGGAGACCATGCTCGACCGCGAAGCGGTCGGCGATCTCATCTCCTCCACCGTGACCAGTTTGCTCGGCCTTATCGGCATCGCTGCGGATCCGGTCAAAAGCCGGGAGCACATTCTGCTCTCCAACATTATCGATCACTCCTGGCAGCAGGGCAAGGAGCTAGACCTGGCCGGCCTGATCACCGCCATTCAAAATCCCCCATTCGAGAGGGTCGGCGCCTTTGCCGTGGATGCCTTTTATCCCGCCAAGGAGCGTTTTGAACTCGCCATCAGCCTCAACAACCTCCTCGCCGCACCGGGCTTTTCCACCTGGTTGAGCGGCGAGCCCTTGGACATCAGCCGCCTGCTCTACACCGAGAGCGGCAAGCCGCGCCACTCGATCTTTTACATCGCCCACCTCAGCGATTCCGAGCGGATGTTCTTCGTCACCCTGCTCTTTAACCAGATGGTGTCGTGGATGCGCAGCCAGCCCGGCACCACCAGCCTGCGCGCCCTCCTCTACATGGACGAAGTGGCCGGCTACCTGCCGCCAGTGGCGGCGCCCCCGTCCAAAAAGCCGCTGATGATCATGCTTAAACAGGCCCGCGCCTTCGGCGTCGGGGTCCTCCTGGCCACGCAGAACCCGGTCGACCTCGATTACAAGGCTCTTTCCAATACCGGCACCTGGTTCATCGGCCGTCTGCAGACCCAGCAGGATATCGAAAAGGTGGTGGAGGGGCTGCGCTCCGGCGCCGGCGACCTCGATCCCCGCATCACCCGCGCCCTCTCCGCCCTGGGCAAGCGGGTCTTTCTGATGAAAAACATCCACGAGAGCGATCCGGTCATTTTTCAGACGCGCTGGGCCCTCTCCTATCTGCGCGGACCCCTGACCCTCGCCCAGATCAAAAAACTGCCGGCGCCCGCCAGCACAGCCCAGGCCCGGGCGGCCGTCAACCAGAAGGCTGCTGGCTTCGGGACCGATGCCGAAGGAAGGCCGGCGCTGCCGCCTCAGATCCCGGAGTATTTCGCCCCCCTGCGGGGCGCCCTCAGGCCGGAGGCCACCCTGCTCTACAGACCGGGGGTGCTCGGACTTGCCGACGTCGCCTTTGTGCCGGGCGAATCCCAACGCTTCGGACGCATCGCCTGGCTCGAGGAGGGCCCGATGCCGGTCGATTGGGAACAGGCCGTCGAAGCCCCCTTCTCCGAGGACGATCTCGAAAGGAATCCCGAAGAAAACGGCGCTTTTGCCAAACTCGCCGCTCCGGCCTCCCGGCCCGAGAGCTACCCCGCCTGGGCTAAAAGCTTCGCCGATGCCATCTATCGCACCTCCAAGCTGGAACTCTACACCAGCACCTCGCTCAAGTTAACCTCCCAACCGGGCGAGTCAGAGCGCGATTTTCGCATCCGCATCAGTCAGCTTGCCCGGGAAAAACGCGATGACGCTATCGACCAGCTGCGCAAGCGCTATGCCACCAAGTCGGCGACACTGCAGGACCGCAAAATGCGCGCAGAACAAAAGGTGGCCAAAGAGAAGAACGATTATCACTCCCAGACCATGTCGACCGCGGTATCGGTGGGGGCGACCATCCTCGGCGCCTTCTTCGGCCGCAAAAAGCTCTCCGCCACCACCCTGAACAAGGCGGGTACGGTCATCCGCAAGGGCATGCGTACAACCCAGGAACGCAGCGATATCCAGGACGCCGAGGAGAGCCTTGAGGTCATCAACCAGCGCCTGGCGGATCTGGAACAAGAGCTCAATCAGGAGATCGCCCGCATCGAGGAACAGACCGATCCCATGCAGCAGCCCCTCGAGGTGGTGGCCATGCGTCCGAAAAAGGGTGATATCAACGTCCGTCTCACCGCCTTGATCTGGCTGCCCTATTGGCAGACAAACGATGGCAAGAGGGAGCCCTCTTACCTGTAGAGAAACGGCGCCAGCGGCACTGGCCGGGCCGCCCTCTCTCAAGGAAGGAAAGACCATGCAGAATATCAAAGATCTCTCCGGGATGACCTACAAAATCATCGACCACACCGCCGACGTCGGACTCGAACTGGAGGCCGCGACCCTGTCCGGGCTCTTTACCGCTGCGGCGGATGGTCTGATGCATATCATCTGCCCCCGATGCCTTATTCAGCCCGTCCAGAGCCATGCACTGCAGGTTTGCGGAGAAAACCTTGAAGAACTGCTGGTCAACTGGCTCTCCGAGTTGAACTACCTTTGCCAGGTGCAGCACTTTCTCACCGCCAGGGTTCAGATCAGGGAGATCCAGGAGCGCTTTCTGCAGGCCGAAGTGACAGGCGAGAGAAGCGACCCCCTCCGTCACGCTGTGCGCAGTGAGATCAAGGCCGTAACCTACCACCGGATCGAGGTTCATCAGGAGGCGGCGGATAAGTGGCGTGGCCGCATCTACTTCGATATCTGAGCGCAGACATACCCGGCCGCTCCGTCACAACAGGAGCGTAACCATGTCAACCCCCATTGATCGCATCACCGATTATCTCTTCGAAATCCCCCAAACCGGCAAGATGCGGGTCCCCGCCCGCATCTATGCCACCGCAAACATGCTCCCCGATATCCTCAAGGACCGCGCCGCCGAACAGGCCGCCCAAGTCGCCTGGCTGCCGGGCATCGTGGGCTATTCCTATGCCATGCCCGACATCCATTGGGGCTACGGCTTTCCCATCGGCGGCGTCGCCGCCTTTGATATGGATAAGGGGATCATCTCCCCCGGCGGGGTGGGCTACGACATTAACTGCGGCGTCCGCCTGCTGCGAACCGGCCTCCAGCGCAGCGAGATCGAATCGCGGCTGCGGCCGGCTGTGGAAGCCCTCTTCCGTGCCATCCCGAGCGGAGTGGGATCCACCGGCAAGCTGAAGCTGAACGAGAAGGAGGAAAAACGGGTCCTGGAAAATGGCGCACTCTGGGCTGTGCGAAATGGCTACGGCGGCGAGGAGGATCTGGACAAGATCGAGGAAAACGGGAGGATGGCCGGAGCCGACCCAGACCAGATCAGCGCACGAGCACGCGAAAGGGGGCGCAGCCAACTCGGGACCCTGGGTTCGGGCAACCATTTTATCGAACTGGGGGTGGTCGATGAGATCTATGATCCCCGGGCCGCGGCGGCCATGGGACTAAGGCTTGACCAAATCACCCTCTTCATCCATACCGGCTCGCGCGGCCTCGGCCATCAGGTCTGCGATGATGCCATCAAGGAGATGCTGCATGCCGCGCAGAAATACGGCATCGAGCTGCCGGACCGGCAGCTTTGCTGTGCGCCTATCTCCTCACCTGAAGGCCAGCGCTACCTGGCGGCGATGTCCGCCGCAGTCAATTTCGCCTTTGCCAACCGCCAGATGATCACCCATTGGGCGCGTGAAGCCCTGATGCAGGCCTGGAGCATCTCTCCGCGCGACCTGGACCTGCAGGTCGTTTACGAGGTCGCGCATAACATCGCCAAGGTCGAAAGGCACACCGTCGCCGGTGTCGAGCGCCCCCTTTGCGTCCACCGCAAGGGGGCGACCCGGGCCTTCGGTCCCCATCATCCCGAAATCCCTGCAGCCTATCGGGAGATCGGCCAGCCTGTGCTCATCCCCGGGGATATGGGGCGCTGCTCCTATCTGCTGACCGGTACAACCAGGGCGATGAGTGACAGCTTTGGATCAGCCTGCCACGGCGCTGGCCGGGTGATGAGCCGAACCCAGGCGGTCAAATCGGCACGGGGGCGTTCGGTGGTGCGCGAGCTGGCGGAGCGCGGCATCCTGGTCCGCGCCGAAAGCAGTGAAACCATCGCCGAAGAGATTCCCGAAGCCTACAAGAACGTCACTCAGGTAGTCGACGCCGTCGCCGGCGCCGGCCTGGCCTGCAAGGTGGCTAAATTAAAACCCCTGGGCGTCATCAAGGGCTGATGCGGTCAGGGCGGAAAGAGCACGGAGGGATTGGGTGCGCAGCGTCAGAAGCAGGTGGAAACGAGATTTCGGGGGAGGGGAGACAGCGCCAGATGTCAGATGGGAACCAGCTTTCGGGGTACTCCCTGGCGGAAATAGCTGTTGACTTTTAATGTACAGCATTTTATATTTTAGCACACCCCGTTGTTATCGCCGTGGCTCGTATAATCTTGCAGTTCCGGCTTGCGGCCGATTCTATATATTATCTTCTCACTTGTGTCAGGCAGAACGAAAGATCTTGGGTAAGCCTGAATTCCTCAAAATTCCAGTAGACCCGTCGGTACAATCCATATCGAACACTTTTCCATTCCTCGCCACCGCGCCCGCCCGCTCTGTCCACGTCGCCAGGTGAAGAGGAAGCCAGCGGCTGTATCCCGCATGCTGCACAAGGAGTCTTGAGCATGGCCTTACCATCTTCAACTGCTAGCCCCCTGCAGTCCCTCACGGACAAGATCGGCGGATTTTTCGGCTATGAAAAATCCGCCACCAGGGAACCGTCCGATCTCAACCTGCGCCGCTTTCTCATCGCCGGAATCAATGCCCGCCTGAAGGATCTCGATGAGATCCCGTCAGCCGCGATCGAGGAGGATCAGCGTCTCCTCCTGGAAGTCACCAAAAGCACCCGGCGCAAGCTCATCACCATCAGCGAAAGCCTGAGCGACCCCACCTACGCCGGTCAGGACTTTTTCACCCGGGACCACATTGCTGAAAAAAGAGTGGCTGGCCTTTACACCCTCGAAAAGTCCATGCTCGACGAACTTGCCGACATCCAGCTTGAACTCGCCGCTTTTCAGGCCGGTCCCATCGACAAGATCACGATCGAAGACCATTTTCTCCATATCTCCGATTCGATCGATAATCTGAACCAGGCCCTTTTTGAACGTGAGTGCCTGATTCTTGGCGATCAGTAGTCCGTGTAAAGTTAATCCCGCGGCCGATGAGCAGGCGCGGCCGGAACGCGGAAGGATTTCAGGGGATTGGCATCAGCAGGGGGTGCGGATCAGGAGCGTTCATTCAAGATCGCTCAATCCATATTCGTTCATCTTGCGGTAGAGGGTGGCCTCGCCAATCTTGAGGGCGGCGGCGGTCCTGCCGCGGTGATAGTGGTTGCGGATCAGCTGTTCGCGGATGAACTCGCGCTCATACTGTTCCATGGCGCTCCTGAGGCTGTCCGCTTCCCGGGGGCGCCTGGCTGAAGCCTCGACCGGCTGCATGTCCCCCGGCAGGTCCTCCATGCTGATCACCTCCCCCGTGGTGAATATCATCAGCCTTTCTATGAAATTCTCCAGCTCGCGCACCTCTCCCTTCCATTCCCGTTTGACAATCATCTCCAATACCCCGGGATCCGCCCCCCTGACATGACGGTTCATTTGCCGGTTGTATTTCTGGATGAAATGGTCCACCAGCAAAGGGATGTCGCTGGGCCTCTCCCGCAGGGAGGGGATATGAATTTCGATGACATTCAGGCGGAAGTAGAGGTCTTCGCGGAACCGGCCGGCCTGAACCTCCTGCCAGAGATTGCGGTTGGTGGCAGCGATGGTGCGGACGTTGACAGGAAGGACGGCGGTCGCCCCGACCGGGAGGATCTCCCGGTTTTCCAGGGCGCGCAGCAGCTTGGCTTGCCCGGTGAGCGACATATCGCCGATTTCGTCGAGGAAAAGAGTCCCGTTGTGCGCGACCTTGAACAGGCCGTCCTTGTCCGCTACCGCCCCCGTGAAGCTGCCACGCTTGTGACCAAAAAGTTCGCTCTCCATCAGGGTCTCGGTGATGGCGCCGCAGTTGATGGCCACGAAACGACCCTTGCGCCTGGGGCTGTTGTAATGAATCGCCTTGGCCACCAGCTCCTTGCCCGTGCCGCTGTTGCCGGTGATCAGGACATGGCTGTCGCTGTCGGAAACCTTGCGAATGGTGGCGAAGAGCTTTCTGATCGCCGGACTCTTGCCGATGATATTGCTGAAATCGTACTGGGCATTGATCTCCTGACGCAGGGCCTGGTTTTCCTGCACCAGCTCCTTGTGCTCGAGCAGCTTTTTGACCTTGATCGCCACATCCTCAAAATTGAGGGGCTTGAGCAGATAGTCATAGGCCCCCTTGCGCAGGGCCTCCAGGGCGGTCTCGAGAGAGGCATAGGCCGTGATGATGATGAAGGAAGCGCGCAGGTTCAGTTCGGCGCTTTTTTCCATCAGTTCGATCCCGGTCATCAAGGGCATGGAAATATCGGTAACCACGACGTCATACTCCCCGGCGCCGAGCATCTCCAGGGCCTGTTGTCCGTTGCTGGCCTGGTCACAGGCGAAGCCACGGCTGACCAGCATGGAGACCAGAATCTCGCGGGTGATGTCGTCATCTTCCACGATGAGCACACGCTGTGCCATGACCTCAGACTCCTTCCTCTTCACTGAGAGCCGGCAGGATGATCTCCACGCATGTTCCCCTCCCCGGCTCGCTCGCAAGGCTGATTGTACCGCCATGGGCCGTTATAATGGCCCGGCTGATAAACAGCCCCAGACCGCTGCCCTTGCTCCCCCTGGTGGTGAACCAGGGGGTGAAAAGATGGGGCTGATCCGGGAGGGGGATCCCCGTTCCGCTGTCCGTCACCGACAGATGGACCTGGTCTCCTTCATGCCAGGACCTGAGCTGCAGCGAGCCGGCCGGCACGGCCTCGAGGGCATCGGCGGCATTAAGACAGAGCGCGATGATCACCTGCAGCAGCTGGTCTGGGCTGGCCGAGACCTGTGGAATGGCTGCCTCCAGCTCGGTGCCCACCTCGCGATACTTGAGGCGGCGGTCGTACTTGACGATGCGCACCGCCTCCATGATCAGGCTGTTGAGGTAGACCTTCTCCCGGAGGGTGCACAGCGGCCGGGAAAAATCGACGATTGTACGCAGAATCTGCGTCAGCCGGTCCACCGCCTGCCCGATCTGTTTCAGGTTCTGCTCCACCAGGGGATCTGTGCTCTTCGCACTGAGAAACTGGGCTATCGAAGAGATCGCCATCAGGGGCGTGCCGGCATCATGGATGAAACCGGGCGCAAGCGTGCTCATGGCATGCATCTTTTCCGCCTGCAGCAGATAATCACGCAATGGCGTCCTGTCCAGCTCCCCGGCTGCGGTCTCTTTCTCATCAGACATTACTGAACTCCCTTGCAAACTCGGTCGCTTTTTGCCGGTGCTTTCGAACAAGTTAACAAAAAGAGCTCTGATTCGCAATTGAAAATCCCCCGGGCTGCTGCCGTCTCCGCATGTTTTACCTTGCATAAAATACATTATTTTAATATTTTCAAGCTGTATTCAGATCAGGAGAAAAGCACATGATCGCCAGAAACTTTGCCCAGGAAAAACTTGCCGAATCTACCATCAAGGAACTCGGGACACTCGCCCGCCAGTGCCGCGGCGATATTCTTAAAATGACCACCCTCGCGGCCAGCGGTCATCCCGGCGGCAGCATGTCCTCTATCGATTTTTACCTCACCGTCTTCGCCATGGCCAACGTCGATCCCCGCAATCCCTTCGCCCCGGGACGCGACCGCATCGTCACCAGTCACGGCCACACCTCTCCGGGCGTCTTCGCCGCACTCGGACGCCTCGGCTTTTTCGCGATCGAAGACGCGGTAACCCATTTCCGTCAGACCAACTCGCCCTTTGAGGGCCATGTCGAACGCGAGGTGCCCGGGGTCGAGTGGGGCACCGGCAATCTCGGTCAGGGCCTCAGCGCCCTGCTTGGCCTCGGCCTCGGGGCCAGACTGCAGGGCCATAACATCCAGCTCTACGGTTTTATGGGCGACGGAGAACAGCAGAAGGGCCAGATCGCAGAAGCCCGCCGCTTCGCCGTCAAGTACGGCATGACCAACGCCACGGTTTTTGTCGACTATAACCAACTCCAGATCAGCGGTCCGATCGCCAAGGTGATGCCGCAGCAGATCCGCGCGGGCTGGGAAGCCGACGGCTGGAAGATCTTGGAAATTGACGGCCACGATTACCAGGCGATCTACCAGGCGATCCGTCAGGCCCACAGCCTGCCTGCACCGGTGATGATTCTCGCCCACACCGTGATGGGCAAGGGAGTGCCCTCCATGGAAAACGACCACAAGTGGCACGGACAAGCCCTGCCGCTTGAGGAGTGCCGCAAAGCCCTGGCCCTGCTCGGCCTGACGGATGATCTCGACGCTCTCGTGGAACGCCGAAAAACGCACAATCCAGCTGTCGCGCTCCTCCACAGAGAGCACCTCTCGGCTGTTGCCGATCCAGGCACCCCGCGCACCTACGGCGCCGCCGAAAAAAATGACAACCGCAGCGGCTGGGGAAACGCCCTCGAAGACATCGTCGCCGCGAACCATGGCCGCCTGCCGATCGCGGTTTTCGACTGCGACCTCGCCCCCTCGGTCAAGACCACCGCCATCGCCAAAAATTACCCGGATATCTTCTTTCAGGGCGGCATCCAGGAGCATAACACCGCCGCCCTCGCCGGGGCCTGTTCGGCCGAAGGGGTGCTCACCTACTGGGCCGATTTCGGGGTCTTCGGGGTCGCTGAAACCTTCAACCAGCATCGCCTCAACGATATCAACGGCACCAACTACAAGGTGGTCTGCACCCACGTCGGCCTCGATGTCGGCGAGGATGGCAAGACCCATCAGTGCATCGATTACGTCGGAGCTTTTCAGAATCTCTTCGGTTTTAAGGTCATCGTGCCGGCCGATCCCAATCAGACCGACCGGGCCACCCGCTACATCTCCGCCACCCCGGGTAATTTTCTCCTTGCCATGGGACGCTCCAAGATGGGCATGGTGCTCGACGAGACGGGAGAGCCCTTTTACGGCGGCAGTTACTCTTTTGTCTACGGCAAGGCCGATCTTATCCGCAGCGGCGGCATGGGCGCCATCATCGCCATGGGCGGGATGGTCGGCCGCGCAGTCAAGGCCTGGGAACTGCTCAAGGCGGAGAGCATCGAGGTCATGGTGCTCTCGATGGCCTGCCCATCGGATCCCGACATGGAGGCCCTCGCCCGCGCAGCGAAAACCGGACTGATCGTGACTTACGAAGACCATCATGTCCGCACCGGCCTCGGCAGCGCCGTCGCCAATGCCCTGGCTGATGCCGGCCTGGCCACCCGCTTGATCAAACTGGGCATCGCCCGCTACGGCAGCTCGGGCATTCCCGACGAACTCTACCGCAGCCAGGGCCTCGATCCCGAAAACCTCGCCCGCACCATCAAGTCCGCTCTCAAGAGCTAGAACCTTCCCCCCTTGTCCTGAACAAAAAAGCCTCTCCGGTCTATGGACCGGAGAGGCTTTCTGCTTGATGGGCCGGGGCAGCTCCAGGGCTGCGGCTCACGCCTTTATTCTGATTAGTGACTGGTCATAGTCGGCCGGGGCCTCATATCCCAGAAGATTGAACAGCGTGGCGGCGATGTTGCTCAAACCCTGATTGGCCAGCCCGGCCAACTCGTACTCCCCGGCATATTCCGGATCGACGATGACAAAGGGGACCGGATTGAGGGTGTGGGCGGTCTTGACCGACTTGACGCCCTTCTTCACTGTGAACATCTCGTCGGCATTGCCGTGGTCGGCGGTGACGACGGCAATACCCCTGAGCTCACGAACCAGCTGCAGCAGCACTCCGACGCACTCGTCAACAGTCTCCACCGCCTCGATCGCCGCCTCCATGATTCCGGTGTGACCGACCATGTCGCCGTTGGCAAAGTTGACCCGGCCGAAGCGGAACCGCCCGCTGCGCAGCAGTGCCCCGGCCTGCTCAGCGATCTCAACGGCCTTCATCTTCGGGGCCTTGTCGAACTGAATCCTGTCCGAGGGGATCTCGACAAATTTTTCCAGCTTTTCATCGATATAACCGGAGCGATTGCCGTTCCAGAAATAGGTCACATGACCGTACTTCTGGGTCTCCGAAAGAGCAAAGGAGGTGACCCCGGCCGCGCAAAGATATTCGGAAAGGACGCGATCGATTTCAGGCGGCGAAACCAGGTATTTGTGCGGGATGTGCAGGTCGCCGTCATACTCCATCATCCCGGCATAAAGCACATCGGGGCTGCGCTCGCGATCAAAAGCATTAAAATCCCGCTCTTCAAAAGCGCGCGAGATCTCGATGGCGCGATCACCACGAAAATTGAAATTCACCACGCCATCGCCGTCCTGGATGGTCCCAACCGGTGTTCCGGCGGCATCGACGATGACAAAGGCGGGGAGGTACTGATCTGTCGCCTCGGCATCCTCAGCGTACATGCTCTCCACTGCCTCGGCGGCCGAGGAGAAGCCCCGGGCCCGGCCGAGGACGTGGGCATCCCAGCCGCGCTTGACCACTGTCCAGTCGGCGTTATAGCGGTCCATCGTCGTCACCATGCGCCCGCCTCCCGAAGCGATGCGAAAATCGCATCCCCGCTCCTGGTTGAGGCGGGTGAGCAGCTCTTCGGTCTGTTGGATATAGGTGAGCGCAGTCCTGGCCCCGACATCGCGACCATCGAGGAGTATATGCAGGCGCACCCGCCGCACACCCTCTTCTGCGCAGTTTTCAAGCAGGGCAAAGAGCTGTCTGATATTGGAGTGAACATTCCCGTCCGAGAGCAGGCCGATGAAATGCAGGGTTTTCCCGCTCTTGCCGCGACCGACCAACTCCTGCCAGATCCCGGTGGTGAAGATCTTCCCGCTGGCTATCGAGCCGTCCACGAGCTTGGCTCCCTGGGCGAAGACGCGCCCGGCGCCGATTGCGTTGTGGCCCACCTCGCTGTTGCCCATATCCTCATCGGTGGGCAGGCCAACGGCGGTGCCGTGAGCCTTGAGACGGGTGAAAAAACGGCTGCGCAACAGTTCGTCCAGAACCGGCGTCCTGGCCATATAGACCGCATTGGTTTCGTCTTCCCGGCCCAGGCCGACGCCATCCATAATGATGAGCAGCAGGGGGCCGGGCCGGCCGGAAAAACGGGCGAGCTTTTTCAGTTGCAGATCCATATGATCAACCTTTCAAAATCATGTCCATTGCCGTGATGCACAGTAAAATATAAAATAGTAAAAAGCGGGATAAAATAAAAGCCCTTCTTCTCGCGCCCGGCTCCACCCTCAACAAAATAATTGATATAATTCCCAAAATAGTTTATCTTGGTGCGACCAAAACCATCATCAGCTAGCCGGGATCGACCTCATGACCTACAAAGATATCCTTCCCCTTGTCCATAAAAATGACGAAAAAATCCTGCTGATCCTGCTCGGCGGCGTTGGCGGCATCCAATCCGGCCCCAATCTGCTCACCGAACTGCAGCAGGCGCATCGTCCCCACCTCAACGCCCTGGCGCGCAAATCGGCCTGCGGTTTGCTTTTGCCGGTCGCTCCGGGCGTGACCCCTGCAGCCGATGCTGCCCTGAGACGCATGCTCGGCTGGGAAGAGGAGCAGGCCCCGACCTGGACGAGTGAGCTCGGGCTTGCAAGCTGCGCCCTCTCCGCCTCTCCGGAGTATCTCGCTCTCTTCACACAAGCCGGCATCAACGCCATCGCTTCGCCCGACGAACCGGCAGGTTTGATCGACCGGGCTTGCGCTGAAATCTTGAAACACGACATGGTCATCCTCCACTATGCCGCCCCCGAAAAAGAAGGGCTGGCCGGCGGTTATTATGAGAAAATCAAGGCCATCGAGGATCTGGATCGTTTGATCCCGCAGCTTCTGGAATCCGCACCGGCTGTCGTCGCCGTCTGCGGCGACCACTCCTGCCCGAGTGCCCTGGGCGCGATCTCCTGGCACCCCGTGCCCCTTTTAATCCATGCCCTTACGGCACGTTATGACATGGTCCAAACCTACGATGAAATCGCCTGTACCGCCGGTGCCCTTGGCACGCTCCGCAGTGCCGAGCTGCTCGCCCTCCTGCTCGCCCATGCAGGAAAACTGGGCCCGGCACACTAGAGAGGTAAATATGGTTAAAAGCCCCGCGATTCCACCCGATCCCGGCAGCCTTTCCCCCGCTGTCATGGCCGGCCTTATCGACCACACCCTCCTCAAGCCCGAGGCTGTTGCCGCCCGGTTCGAAGAACTCTGCGACGAAGCGGCCCGCTATCGCTTCGCCACCGTCTGTGTGAATCCTGCCTGGGTGCGCTTTTGCGCCGAACGCCTCCAGGGTTCAGGTATCGGCCTTTGCTCGGTCGTCGGTTTTCCGCTTGGCAACATCATGCCGGAAGACAAGGCGGCGGAGGCCCGCAGGGCGGTCGGCAACGGCGCCACCGAGATTGACATGGTACTACACGTCGGCTGGCTGAAATCGGGATTTGCTTCGTTGGTGCTGGAGGATATCGCCCGGGTGGTGGAGGCGTCCGCACCCCATGCGGTCAAGGTGATTCTCGAGACCTGCCTGCTCACGGAGGAGGAAAAGATCGCCGCCTGCGAGCTCGCCCGATCGGCCGGAGCCCATTTTGTCAAGACTTCGACGGGATTCGGCAAGGGCGGAGCCACGGTGGAAGACATTGCCCTCATGCGCCGCTGCGTTGGGGAGGCCCTGGGCGTCAAGGCCTCGGGCGGGATTCGTGATCTGCCAACCGCGCTGGCGATGATCGCCGCCGGGGCCAATCGCATTGGCACCAGCTCCGGAGTGACCATCATCGAGGAGATAAAGCAACTTAACTCCTAAAAAAAAGCCCTCAAACGAGGGCTTTTTCCAGATTGGCAAGTAGCTGGGGGCTGACCGCCACCCCCTCCTTTTGCAGCCCCATGATGCAGGAGCCGATGGCGGGCTCGAAGCGGGGCTCGATAAACTCCGCACTCCGCACCACCTTCAGGGCCTCCTCGCGCATGAAGGGCATAAGCACATCGCGCTGATTGAAGATGCTGCCGATGAGTGCGACGGCGACCTCCCCCCCTTCACGGCCCATGCGTTTGGCGGCCCCGGCGACCAGTCGGCCGATCTCCCTGCCGGCGCTTTCAATGATCTGACGCGCTGCAGCATCCCCCTCCTGAGCGGCCGCAAAAACCGCCGGCGCATTGCTGGCGATCTCGGTACGGTCAATCTTGTCGGAGTAGATCTGCGAGATGATCAGGTCAATGCTGGCCAGATGGTAGCGTTTTTCATAATGGCCCCGCAGCACGGTTTCCGGCCCGCGCCCATCCAGATCCTTCAATGCCGCCATCAGCGCCTGCTGACCGATGTAATAGCCGCTCCCCTCGTCGCCCAGCTTGAAGCCCCATCCGCCGCAGCGGTAGAGCGTGCCCTTTTCATCCTTGCCGAAGCAGATGGATCCCGTTCCGGAGATGACGATGATGCCCGGTCCGCCGCCGAAGGCCCCCGCGAGAGCAGCCGAGGCGTCGGTATCGATGGTATGAGCCCTCGCCAGGCCGCGGCTGGTGACCTGGGCCGAAATCGCCTCGCGATCCGCCGGACGTCCGGCGCCCGCCAGGCCGGCGTAGAGATGGTCGACCTCCTCCTGCCTGCAGCCGGCGATGGCGACCAGTTCGGCGATCAGTCCGGCCAGGCTCTCACCCAGACGCTCCGCGCCTATGGCCTGAATATTGGAGGAGTCGCCGGTGGCGCGCGCCAGCAGCCGGCCGTTTTCGTCGATCATAACACCCAGGGTTTTGGTGCCGCCGCCATCCAGGCCGATAATCCGCTTTGCCATGCTCTCTTCTCCTCTATGATCTCAAAAAGGATTGAAATTTTCTTGCCACCAGGAGGGCCGCCGCAACCTTGACGCACTCTCCCGGGATGAACAGAAGCAGTCCGGCCCCCATTGCCTTGAAAAAGGGGATCGGCCTGCCGGTGATCCATGCAAAGGAAAAATACAACCATAAAGTCCCAAAGACAAGTAAAAAAAGCGCGCCCAGGGCCATCACCAGCGCCAAGGAGCGCATTGCCGGGGGCCGGGCCAACGATTGCACACCCCGGGCGACCAGGGCCGCCGTCAGGGGCATGGCGAGAAGATAGCCAAAGGTGGGCTGGAAGAGGTAGGCCATGCCGCCGCCCTGGCTGAAAAGCGGCAGCCCCAGAAGTCCCAGCATCAGATAGGCCGCCTGGGTCCCGGCTGCTGCCCGGGGCGAGAAGAGCGCACCGGCCAGCAGGGGGAAGAGGCTCTGCAGCGAAATCGGCACCGGATAAAAGGGTATCCGCAGCAGCGATCCGAAAGCGGTGAGCGCTGTCATCAGGGCCATTGCGCTCAGTGTCCGCGTCGTCATCCGCATCAATGGACTCCTCCCGTACAAACGAACCGGACTGTCTCCCGGGTATTCCCGGACGCCTCCCCCTTCGTCCGGCACCACGCCAGGCGCAGCCGTTGTTGCATTCCTTGTGCTCCCATTTTGCTGTTGCTTTTGCCTCCCCGCTTTGATATATTATCCATTGGAGATATTTTGACGATGAAGGTGCAGCGCCTCTTCCCTGCAAAGTGAGGGGAAAAGCCTTGCACCTTGTTTATTAATGGCCGCCTCTCCTTAAACCGACGGCTCCAATAGCAAACTCCCATCCACCTAGATGCGCATGGAAATCCGATTAACGCACCCAGCGATCCGGCGATCCACGGCAGCGGCCGCACTCAGGAGCCGTTGGCTCCTTCTCGTCCTCTTCTTCGCCGCCGCGACAGCCGCCTGGCCACAGCGCCTGCTCACCATCCCGCTGCCTCGCGAAGCCGTCCAGGCCCCCTTTTCTCTGGTCCCCGAGGAGAGGGTGGCCGGCCCCACCGTGGGTCTGGCCCTCAGCGGCGGCGGCCTGCGCGGAATCGCCCACGTCGGGGTTCTCCAGACCCTGAGCGAACACAACATCCCCATCGATTATATCAGCGGAACCAGCATCGGATCCATCATCGGCGGGCTCTATGCCTCAGGCTATTCACCCGAGGAACTCTGGAAAATCATCGAAAAACTCGACCTCGGGGATCTGCTCAATGACTCTCCGAGCCGGGCCAACCAGTTTCTCGCGGAAAAACAGAAACAGAGCCGGGCCTTTCTCCAGCTCCGGATGGCGAATTGGCGTTTCTACCTGCCGGAGGCGATCACCCCGGGCCAGAAACTGACCAATATCCTGACCGATCTCTATCTCAACGCCCCCCTGCACGAATCGGATTTCAGCTGCCTGCGGATGCCCCTCAAGATCCAGACCACCGATCTACTCACCGGCAGCAAAATCGTGCTGCAGCAGGGCAACCTGATCGAGGCGATGCGCGCCTCGATCGCGGTGCCGCTGCTGCTTCTGCCCGTGGAGTACAACAACTCCCTGCTCGTCGATGGCGGCCTGCTCGACAACCTCCCCGTCGAGGAAACCCGGGCAATGGGAGCGGATATCGTCATCGCCGTCGACTGCACCGCCAATTTGCGCGCACGCGCAGAGATGGAACTTCCCTGGGAGCTGATGGACCAGGTAACCACCATCATGCAGCAAGGCCACAATCTCGAACAGCTCGAGAAGGCCGATCTGATCCTCAGCTTCAAGTCTTTTCCGGCCAGCACAACCCAGCACGAGGTGGTCAGGCAGCTCTATGAGACCGCGCGAGCACAGACCGCCGAGATCATCCCGCAGCTGAAAACCCTGCTTGAAAAAAGGAGAGCTGAAGAGCGGTCCGCCCTGAACAGCCCCTTGTTCAGGGTAGAGCGGGTCTCTTTTTCGGGCTCCTCACACCTTGGATTCACCGATCTCATCGACGCCCGCTCGGGCCGGCCCTATACCCCGGCCGACATCCAGGCCAATCTGGCCACCCTCTACGAAACCGGCTATTTCGAGCAGGTTGAAGCACATCTCGATGCGGGCGGCGGCGACACCACCCTGGTCTACGATTGCATGCCCTATCCGGAGCTGAAAGAGATCGATCTGCAAGGAAACTCCGTGCTCGTGGACAGTGTTCTACTCAACCCCTTTGCTCCCCTGGTGGGGCACCCTCTCAACCGGCATCAGGCGCGGGAGGCCCTGCAGCAGATCATCCGGCTCTACCGTGAAGAGGGCTATTCCCTCGCCTCGCTGCGTGCGGTGCACTTCGACCGGGAGAGGGGCATCGCCCGGATCACCATCGACGAGGGCCGGATCGCCCGCGTTCGTTTCGAGGGCCAGGAGATGACCAGAAATTCGGTCCTCAACCGCGATTTTTCCCTCAGGAGCGGAGACCTCTTTCAACGCCGACAGGCCCAGCAGGCGGTCAACAATCTTTACGGCACCGGTCTTTTCAACTCCGTCACCCTTCTCCCCCAGGCCGGCCCGGAGGGATGGGAGCTGATCGTCCGCCTGCATGAAAAGAAATACACCATCCTCCGCCTGGGCAGCCGCTACGATCTGGAACGGAACGGCCGGGCCTTTCTGGAGGTGGCCCATGAAAACACCTTTGGCAGCGGCAACGACATCATCCTGCACGGCCAATACGGAGACCGCGACCACAAGCTTTTTCTCCAGTACAACGCCGACCGCCTGGCGAACTCTGATCTGAGTTTTCAGGCCACGGCCCGGCAGGAGTATGCCAAACGTTTCTATTATAAAAACCTCACCGGTGTGGGTGAATATGAACGCCGCGGCAACGGGGCGCATATCAGTCTGGGCATGCAGATCGCCCGCCTCGGTATGCTCTCCGGCTTTATACGGCTGGAGAAGATGAACATCCACCGCCTCTCCGGCAGCATCATCGATGCCGGCGAGCTGAACTTGAACACCATCGGACTCAACAGTGTCGTCGATACCCGCGACCAGATCCCCTTTCCAACGCGCGGAAAATATCACACCTTCACCTATGAGGTCTCCTCCGGAAAATTTCTCGGTGCGGACATCTCCTTTTTCAAGGTACAAAACCAGCTCACCACATACTGGACCTTCAGAAACCGCAATACCTTCTCGCCCCGGTTTCTCTGGGGCACCTCGGATCTGACGACGCCATTCTCGGAACATTACAGGATCGGCGGGGAGGACTCTTTCTATGGATTGCGCGAGGAGGAGTGGAGCGGAAGGAATATGGTGTTGGGCAGCCTCGAATACCGCTACTGCCTGCCCTGGAAGAGCTATTTGACCTTTTATCTTTCAGCGCGCTTCGATTTCGGCGCCGTCTGGGAAAACTCCGTCGAGGTGAAAGGCAACGATTTTATCTCCGGCCGGGGAGCCGCCCTGAGCCTCAAAACACCCCTTGGACCCTTTTCAGCCGCCTACGGCCGCGCCAGCAACGGCCACGACCGCTTTTACTTCTCCGCCGGCTATAACTTTTGATCGCGCTCCCGGTTCCAGTTCACCCAGTCGCTCTGCTCTTCGGGATCCTCTCGGCTGAAAGAGCCGCTCTGGACGACCTCGCCCCTGGCGTCGACACGCACCCGCTGCATGCTCCGGACGATCAGGCGCCACTCCTCCAGCGAAACCTCGCGCGGCGGCGCAACCTCGGTCGGTCCCTGCACCTGCTGCGGGGCTGAGGAAAGCCCCTTGCGCAGGCTGTCCCCTGCAGTGACCCGGCTCAGCACCACCTCCCCCGAATAGACCCGGAGTTCAGCGCAGGAGTCGGCGTCGACGCTGAGGCGCAGGGTGGTCCCGGTGATGGCGGCTGCTGCGACCGGCGTAGAGATCGAAAAACGCTGCCCGCCGCTCTTTTTACCGACATGGGCCCACAACTCGCCGGATTGGAGCTGAATGGCTGATTCGCGCTGGTGCTCCACGGACTCTTCGTAGAGCTTGAGGATGTCAATGGTGGTGCGGGGCGCCATGCGCACGCGATCGAGACGGGCGATCTCCAGTTCCGCACGGGACTCGGTGAAGGTCCTGACCCTTTCGCCTGAAATCACCGTCGAATCCACCAGCACACGGTGCCACTCCGCCTCTGTTCCCCTCTGCTTCTTGGCCGATCCCTCAACAAAGGTCACGACGCCCTTGCGGGCCGCTTCTTCAGCATCGGGGGGCAATCCCGCCGCCAGTAAAACAGCCGCAGCGGCCAGAGCCGCAATCGCCGCTCCAACCGCGCGCACTCTCCTGTACCACATGATCTTCCCTCCCGCAGTGAAGGGATTTGCTCTCTTCCGCTCCCGGTCAGGAGCGCTTCTTGCCTTGGGGATCGGGCGACGGAAATATGGAGACGATCTCATCGCCCTTGACGATATTGACCACAGCCGCGCCCTGGGTCGCGCGGCCGCTCAATTTGATCTCCTTGGCCTTGATCCGCTTCAGCTTGCCCTTTTTGGTCACCACGATGAATTGATCCATCGCTCCGGCTTCCGCCACAGCCGCGATCCAGCCTGATTTCTCCGAGCATTTATAATTAACGATGCCCTTGCCGCCGCGTTTGATCGTGCCATACTCCGAGGCTTCGCTGCGCTTGCCAAATCCCGCATGGGTGATGCTCAGCACCGCCGCCTTGTCCCGCACCAGCGCCACCAGGCTCACCACGCGATCATCCGCCTCCAGCTCGATACCCTTGATGCCCCCGGCCGCCGCTCCCATGTCGCGCACATCCTCCTCGGAGAAGCGGATGCTCTTGCCCTGGCGCGTGGCCAGGAGCAGTTCCGTCGCGCCGTCGGTCATCTCCGCGCCGGCGAGGGCATCATCCTCGCGCAGACCGATCACCATCTGCCCGCCCTCTTTGATGCGCTGCAGTTCGGAGAAATTGACCTTCTTGACCAGCCCCTGGCGGGTGGCCACAAAGAGAAAGCGTTCGCTGCTCTCCTTGGGCATCTCGAAGCAGGCGATGACCTCCTCTTCGCTCTTGAAATGGAGAAGCCGGGAGATCTCGCCTCCCTTGACCTCGTCCGAAGCAAAGGGGATGAAGCTGGTCCGCGAGAGATAGGCCCGCCCCGAACGGCAGACAAAGACCAGCAGTTGGCTGCTGACCGAACGGAAGGCAAAGCGGAGAAAATCCTTTTCACCGAGCAGAGCGGAGACCGTCTCGCTGCCATAATCCTGGGGGCTGAATCGGCCGATGCGCCCCCGGGCAGTCAGGGCCAGGATGAACTCCTCGTCCGAGACCATCTCCTGCAGGGATTGTTCGCCGTCTCCGCTGCGGGTTATGATCTGGGTGCGCCGGTTATCGCCGTGCCTCTCCTTGAGATCGAGCAGTTCCTGCTTGATCAGCTGCATGCGCAGGGACTTGCTGCCGATGAGGGATTTGAGCCGCTGGATGAGCTTGATAAGCTCTTTATACTCGTCCTCGATCTTTTTACGTTCAAGACCGGTCAGCCGCTGCAGGCGCATGTCCAGAATCGCCTGGGCCTGAATCTCGGAAAGTTTGAAATTCTTCATCAGTCCCTTGCGGGCGGTGTCCACATCCCTCGACTTTTTGATCAGCTCGATCACGGCGTCGATGTTATCGAGGGCGATCTTGAGGCCTTCAAGGATGTGCGCACGAGCCTCGGCCTTCTCGAGCTCGTATTTGCAGCGGCGCAGAACAACATCATGGCGGAATTTGAGAAACTCGGTGAGGATCTGCTTGATGTTCAGCACCACCGGCTGACCGTCGACGAGAGCGATCATGATGGCGCCGAAGGTGGTCTGCATCTGGGTATAGCGAAAGAGATCCTTGAGCACACCCTCGGCATCGGCCTCCTTGCGCAGCTCGAAAACGATGCGCATGCCGTCGCGGTCCGATTCGTCGCGAATGTCATAGATCCCCTCGATCTTTTTATCGCGCACCATCTCGGCGACGCGTTCGATCAGAGAGGTTTTGTTGACCTGATAGGGAATCTCCGTCACCACGATGCGTTTGCGCCCGCCGCTGACCTCCTCGACGTGCACCCGTGCGCGCACGGTGAGCTTGCCGCGGCCGTGCTTGAAATAGGCTGCGATCTCTTCATCCCCGACGATGATGGCCCCGGTCGGAAAATCGGGTCCCTTGATGTACCTGCGCAGATCCTCAGGCTTGAGATCCGGCTTTTCGATGACCGCCACCAGGGCATCGACCACCTCACGGAGATTGTGGGGGGGGATGTTGGTCGCCATACCGACGGCAATGCCTGCGGCGCCGTTGACCAGCAGGGTTGGCAGCAGGGCGGGCATGACCAGAGGCTCCTTCAGGGAGTCATCAAAGTTGGGGATGAAATCGACGGTGTCCTTGTCGATGTCCCGGATCACCTCTTCGGCGATCGGCGCCAACCGCGCCTCGGTATAGCGCATGGCCGCGGCGGCGTCTCCGTCAATGGACCCAAAGTTGCCCTGGCCGTCCACAAGGGGATAACGCAGGGAAAAATCCTGCACCATGCGCACCATGGCATCATAAACCGCGGTGTCGCCGTGGGGATGATACTTGCCAAGCACCTCGCCGACGATGCGCGCGCTCTTCTTATAGGCCGACCCGGGCCTCAGACCCAGTTCGAGCATGCCATAAAGGACGCGGCGGTGGACCGGCTTGAGGCCGTCGCGGACATCCGGCAGGGCGCGGGCAACAATCACCGACATCGAATAATCGATGTAGGAGTGCTTCATCTCCTCTTCGATAAATACCGGTACGAGCTTTTCGCTGTTATCCGTCATCTCTTCGACTTTTGTTCCTGATTAAACATCCAGATTGCGCACATATTGGGCGTTCTCTTCAATGAATTTCCTGCGCAGTTCGACATCATCACCCATCAGCATCGAGAAGATATGGTCAGCCTCGAAAGCCTCCTCGATGGTCACCTGCAGCAGGGTGCGGAACTGCGGATCCATGGTCGTCTTCCAGAGCTGGGCCGGATTCATCTCGCCCAGACCTTTGTAGCGCTGGATGGAGTAGTTTTTGGTCTGATCCTTATACTTCTCCTGCACCTTGCGCAGCTCTTCATCGTCGTAGACATAGAGTTCCTCATTGCCGCGGGCGACCCGGTAGAGCGGCGGCTGGGCAATATAGAGATGGCCGTGTTCAATCACCGGACGCATGTGGCGGAAGAAAAAAGTGAGCAGGAGGGTGCGGATATGGGCGCCGTCGACGTCCGCATCGGTCATGATGATGATCTTGCCGTAGCGAATGCGCTCCACCTGAAAATCATCCCGGCCGATGCCGGTGCCCAGGGTGGAGACGATGGTGCGGATCTCTTCGTTGGAGAGCATCTTGTCGAGGCGGGCTTTTTCGACATTGAGGATCTTGCCGCGCAGGGGCAGAATGGCCTGAAAGCGGCGGTCTCTTCCCTGTTTGGCGCTGCCGCCTGCCGAGTTGCCTTCAACGATGAAAAGCTCCGTGCGCCCCGACTCCGACCAGGAGCAGTCGGCCAGTTTACCCGGGAGGCTGTCATTCTCGAGAGCCGATTTGCGCCGGGTCAGCTCACGCGCCTTGCGCGCCGCCTCGCGTGAACGGGCGGCCACCTGGCACTTTTCAATGATGCGCTTGCCTACGGATCCGTTCTGTTCGAGAAACTTGCCCAACTGCTCGTTGACCAGGCCCTCGACGATCCCCTTGACCTCGCTGTTGCCCAGCCGGGTTTTGGTCTGCCCCTCGAACTGGGGTTCATTCACCTTGACGCTGATGACTGCGGTCAATCCCTCGCGTACATCGTCCCCGCTCAGGGTGCTGTCGCCGTTCTTGAGCAGCTTGTTTTTGGTCGCGAAATTGTTCAGGGTGCGGGTCAGGGCCGCCTTGAAGCCGACCAGATGGGTGCCGCCCTCGATGGTGTGAATGTTGTTAACGTAGGAGTAGATATTTTCGTTGTAGGAATCGTTGTAGGAGAAGGCGATGTCGACGGGGATATTTTCACGTTCTCCGCTGAGAAAAACCGGCCGCTTGGTCAGGGTGTTGTGGCCCTGGTCAAGATATTCGATGAAGGCGCTCAGACCGCCCTTATATTTGAATTTGTTGCTTTTCCCCGTCTTGACATCGAGGATGGAAATTTTGAGATTGGGATTGAGAAAGGCCAACTCGCGCAGCCGCTCTGAAAGAATTTCAAAGCTGAATTTGCGTTTTTTAAAAATTTCGCCGTCAGGCATGAAGGTGGTCTTGGTGCCGGTGCTCTTGCGGCTGCCGACCTTTTTGACCGGGGCATCCGGAATCCCGCGCTGATAGCGCTGGCGATAGAGGCCTCCATCCCGGGCGACCTCAACCACCATCCACTCCGAGAGGGCATTGACCACGGAGACGCCGACGCCATGGAGACCGCCGGAAACCTTGTAGGCCTTTTTGTCGAATTTGCCGCCCGCATGCAGAACGGTCATGACGACCTCGAGTGCGGAGCGGTTTTGCTCCGGGTGGATATCGACAGGGATGCCGCGGCCGTTATCGGTGACCGAGACGCTTTCGTCCTCGTTGATGGTCACCTCGATCTCATCACAAAAGCCGCCAAGGGCTTCATCGATGCTGTTGTCCACCACTTCGTTGACCAGGTGGTGCAGACCCCGCACCGAGACATCGCCGATATACATCGCGGGGCGCATCCGCACCGCCTCCAGGCCCTTGAGAACCTGAATCTGACTGGCGTCGTAGGCAGTCTGATTTTTAACGTTGTTCATCGTTTTGAAAACACCCACTATTAAATAAACCGGATATCCTTGACCAGGCCTTCGCCCATGGCACTGCTGATGTTTGCGAGGATGGTCTGTTTCTGAAAGAGCAGTTCAGTGCGCCAGGTCATCGAGGCGACCCGAACGTAGAGCACCCCATCCTGGAGACGCTCTGGCCGGGAGATGCGGCCGATCTTTTCTCCAACCAGCTGCGGCCATTGATCGATCACCCGCTGCTGTTTCAGACGCTGCTCCAGACCTAGCTGATGTACCAGCTGCGCCAATCCCCGCGAAATATGCTGGCTGTCATCACGAGCCATTCTCGCCCCTCTCTATCCGCCCGCCGCGCACAAAAAAGAGGTATTCATCCTTCTGCCGGTGCAGGCGATGCTGCAGGGACGAAAAATCAGCCGAGGTGCCGGAGATGATGCACTGGCCGCCGTCGGAAAAGAGCTCAATCACCTTTTCACCCCGTTCCTGATCGAGTTCCGCATAGAGGTCATCCAGAAGGAGCAGCGGCGTGGTATGCAGATAACTCTTAAGCAGAAAAAGTTCGGCCGCCTTGATGCTGATGAGCGCACTCTTGTGCTCGCCGCGCGAACCAAACTGGCGCAGGGTCCGCGCGCCCACGCACAATCTGAATTCATCGCGATGCGGGCCGACCAGGGAAACTCCTCTGGCGATTTCGAGCCCCTTCATTTTTTTGAGACGATCGCTGAAGCATGCACGGGGATCAGACCCGGGGGTGACTTCCACATTAGGCTCATAGGTGATGGTGAAGGGCTCGGTGGCGTCCCCCGAGATGCTCTGATAATGGTGCGCCAGGACCGCAGCCATTTCGGAGATCAGCTTGCTGCGGAACTCCATCAGCGCACAGCCCTTGATGATCAACTGTTCATTCCACACTTCCAGCTCTTCCCCACCCTTGATGCGGCCGTTCTGGATAAGCCAGAATATCCGGTTGCGCTGTTTGATTATCTTTTCATACTCTTTGAGATCATTCAGAAATCGGGCGGAGCACTGGGACGCCAGAATATTGAAAAAGCGCCGGCGCTGCTGCGGGGAACCATGGGTGATGTCATAATCGGCAGCCGACAGAACCACGACAGGAAACTGCCCCACCAGGCTGGAGAGTTGATATACCGGCTTGCCATCAAGGAAAACCTGTTTGCCTGATGAAGCCTGATATCGCAAAACAATCTCGTGCTCGATCCCGTTATGGTCCGCAAACCTCCCGGTGAGGCTGAAACAATCTTTCCCCAGGGGAATCAGTTCTGCATCGCTGCTGGTGCGGAATGATTTACACAGGCAGAGTAGATAGATGGCTTCGAGTAGATTGGTCTTGCCCTGTGCATTTTCGCCGAAGAGATAGTTTTTCCTGGCATAAAAATCGAGACGCTGTGTATCCAGATTTCGAAAAGAGTCAATCGCCAAACTGCTCAGATACATAGCCGGTCCGGAGGTTACTCGGCGCTGTAGGAAGATTCGGAGGCCGGTGCCGGGCTCGCTTCGTTGATGCGGATGGGCATCAGCAGCATCAGCACCTCCTCGCCCTCACGCCTTTCGACCGGTTTGAGGATCGCTGCGCTGGTGGCATCCTTGAGTTCAAAAACGACCTCTTCCCCATCGAGATGACGGAGCACATCCATCAGATAGTTGCTGTTATAGCCGATCTGCAGCCATTCACCATTGAAAGAGGCGGGAATGACCTCTTTGGCCTCCGCACCAAATTCTATATCCTCGGAGCGGACCGTCACTTCTTCGGCCGCGACCATGAGACGTACCTGATGAGTCAGGGAACTGGAAAAGATGGAGACGCGACGCAGGGAGGAGATCAGCAACTCGCGGTTGATCTGCAGCCTCAATTCGTTATCCTTGGGAAGGACGCGCTCATAATTGGGGTAGGTTCCGCTGATGAGTTTTGAATAGACCACCGCCCGGTCGAGGGTGAAAACAATGTGATCCTCGCCAATCTGGAGGCCTACATTGGCATCGTCCTCGAAATTGCGCAGGAGAAGATGGAGGGTTTTGGTCGGGATGATCAGGTTGCGGCGCACATCATCGGCGATCATGCCGTTGCTGACGGTGATTTTGGCGAGGCGATGACCGTCGGTGGCGACAAAACGGATCTCGCCGGGGAGCAGTTCCATATTGATGCCCGTCAGTGCGGGGCGCAGTTCATCGGCCGAGACAGCGAACATGGTTTGTTCCGCCATGCGTCCAAGCAGCCCGGAATCCATCTGAAAGGAGAGTTCACCCTCCTCAACGCTGATCTGGGGAAAATCCTCCTTGGGCTGAGTGGAGAGTTTGTACTCGCCCTTCTCCGTCTTGATGGTCACCTTGTTGTCCGCATCTGAAAAGATATTCAGGGGAACGTCCGGCAGCTCGCGCACAATTTCGACAAGAATCTTGGCCGGGATGGCTACCGAACCCTCCTCAGAACTGTTCACATCCAGGGTGGTAGTGATCGAAATTTCCAGATCGGTTCCGGTCAGGGAGAGCTTGCCGCTGCGCAGATCGAGCAGGATGCAGGTCAGAATTGATATAGTGGTTTTGGGAGGCACAACACCAATCACTTTTTGTAATGCATCAAAAAACTCTTTTTGGGAAACGGTGAAATTCATGGGTTCCTCCTCACAAAAAAGTTGGCGCGTTTTATCACTAAAGTTATATAATAAAAAAATATATATCAAGATAATTGTAGTAGTAGGCAGCGTGGATAAGTGGATAAGGGCCCTTTGACAGCGAGCGAGAATCTCCTCTTGTGCTTGAAAATATGAATTAACGTGTTTCTGCAAAACAGCCGGGTTATGCACACCGGCGTGTGGACAGAAGGCTTATAAATGGCCATTTGTCCACTATTCAGCAAGAGGAAAAGAATGGCTGTGGAAAGAGAGGGGTTTGTCCACAATTTTCGAAGGCTTGTCCACAGCAGTTTAACAACTTGTCCACACTTCTCAAAGCTGGGAAATTTCGATTTGGTTTTTGATCGCCTCAACGTTTTCCCTGTACTTGCCATCCGTTTCCATCAGCTCCTCTGTGCAGTTGATGGCGTGGATGACGGTAGAGTGGTCCCGTCCACCAAAATGGAGGCCGATGGTCTTGAGCGAGCTGTCGGTGAGAGATTTGCACAGATACATGCAGATCTGCCGGGCCTGGGCAATCTCCTTTTTGCGGGTTTTGGAGCGCAGGAGATCGTCGGGAAAGGAAAAGTGCTGAGCCGTCACTTTTTGAATGTATTCGATACTGATGGCCTTGGTTTTACTGATGCAGACATCGCGCAGCACTTTTTTCGCAACTTCCAGGGTGATATCAATGCCGTTGAGCGAGGCAAAAGCCAGCAGACGAATCATCGCCCCCTCCAGTTCGCGGATATTGGAGGTGATGTGGGTGGCGATAAAATGGAAAATTTCAGGGGGAAGATCGATGGAACTCTCTTCTGCCTTTTTCTGCAGGATGGCCTGCCGGGTCTCAAGATCGGGGGCCTGAATGTCCACCACCAGTCCCCATTGAAAACGGGATTTCAAGCGCTCCTCCATGCCCTGAAGTTCCTTGGGCGGACGGTCGGAGGAGAGGATGATCTGCTTGCCCTTCTGGTGCAGGGCATTAAAGGTGTGAAAAAACTCGTCCTGTGTACGTTCCTTGTTGCCAAAGAACTGGATATCATCGATCATGAGAATATCAACATTGCGGTAGAGGCCGCTGAATTCCGTGGTCTTGTTTTTCTGGATCGAATTGATGAAATCGGCGGTGAAGCGCTCACTGTCGACATAGAGAACGCGGATGGATTGGTTATGCTCCTTGGCGTAATTACCAATCGCCTGAATAAGGTGGGTTTTGCCCAAACCCACACCGCCATAAACGACGAGAGGATTGAAGGTGGTTGTGCCGGGTGATTTGGCCACCGCCAGGGCAGCCGCCTTGGCAAACTTGTTGCATTCGCCCTCGACGTAGCTGTCGAAGCAGTAGCGGACATTCAGATTGTCCGCATGCGTGCTGGCGACAGGGTGGGGGGATTTCGTCGGTGTCGGCGGAATCAGATCCGAGGGCAGGGGTGCCTCCATGCGGATGGAATAGGCCAGCTTGAAGCCGTTGCCCATCACCTGGGAGAGGGCGCGACTCATCATCGCCCCATACTGCTGCTCGATCCACTCATACGAGAACTGGTTGGGAACCTGAATGGTTAAGGCCTTGTCGTCCAGCTTGATGGGCTGAATCGGCTTAAACCAGGTGAGCAAGGTATTGGGATGGACCTCGTCTTTAAGAATGGCCAACACCTTGTCCCATACTTCATGATGATTCTGATACATTACTGCTCCTGTAGAAAGAGGGGTAAATGTCAAGATATTGCCCGAACCTCTCCGTCACATCCCAGCAAAGGGAATAAATCAACTTATCCACATTATGAACAGGGTTATCCACACGGATAAACGGAAAATAATAGATGATATCAATAATAATTATAATATTTTGTGATTAATGTGGATGACGGATTGTGAACAAGCGGCGGGAAAGTGGCATCAGTGCTGCCAATCGGATTGATGCATGCAAAAGTTATCCACATTCTGTTATCCACATCACTCCGCCTCTAAATGTCCGTAAAAGCGCGCTGATTTGCAATAGCAAATTTTCCTTTTTTCTGGAGGGGAGAGCCACAGCAAAAGCCTCCCGCCTCGACGAGGTAGACGGACGGAGAGAAAGGCTGGAATGATCGTCAGAGCGCTTAAGGGAAAATTAATGCTTGATTTTTTGCAAAAATATTCGTAATTATATGAGCTAATATCTATTTATCAAAGGAGAATCCCAGTATGCAACCGACCTTCCAGCCCAGCAAGAGAAAAAGGGTGAACAAACACGGTTTTCGCGCCAGAATGGCCACCAAAAACGGCCGCACAGTGCTCGCCAAAAGAAGGGCCAAGGGCCGCAAAAAACTCTCCGTCAGCGACGAGTAAGTCGACTTTTCATTGAAAAATTTGCGATTGGATAAATCCTCGCTCATCAAAAAGAGCGCGGAGTTCTCCAGCATCATCCGCCGGGGCTCCGTCTATAAAGGAAGTTACTTTACCCTATTCGTCGTCAAAGAGGACAAGCTCAGAATCGGCTTTTCTGTAAAACGAGGGATGAAATCTGTCGATCGAAACAGATTGAAACGTCGCACGCGGGAATTGTGGAGGGCCTGGAGAGGGGAGTTTGATTTGTCGGGAGATTTGATCGTCATCACTCGAGAGCAGGCCCTGTCCGATTCATTCAAACTTCTGGAACAGGATTTTCGCCGTCTACTTGAACAGATCTCCCTCCACGAAAATCAGACCAGTTCCTGAAGAGTCCCGCGCTCCTTGTCCAGTTGCCGGCACGGAAACAGTGCGCTATAGTGAAAATCAATCCTGCAAAAGAGTTTGTGCTGCTGCTGATCCGTTTCTACAAGAAGGCGATTTCCCCGCTATTACCGCCCTCCTGCCGCTACAACCCAACCTGTTCCACCTATGCCCTCCAGGCCATCGAAAAATACGGACTCTTGAAAGGCGGAGGCAAGGCCATGATAAGAGTGCTCAAATGCAATCCGTTCTTTCCGGGCGGAAATGACCCTGTATAGGAAGCCATTATGAATCTGGATAAGAAGACCATCCTCGCCTTCTTGCTCATCGGCCTGGTTTTTATCTTCGTGCAAAGCCCGATCTACCAGAAACTCTTCTTCCCCGAGGCTTATAAAAAACAGCTCGAAGCCCGCCAGGCCAGACCAGCGGCCATGGACTCTCTCCGGGGGACCCCGGAGCAGGCTGCTGCTGACCATGAAGAAATCGCCGCCACACCGGCTGATTCCTCGCGCTCACGGGCGGAGGCGGAGGCCCTGATCCCGGAACGGCTGATCACCATCGAATCGGATCTCTATACCGCACAATTTTCCACTCGCGGCGGCACCCTGGTGAGTTGGACCCTCAAGGAGTACAAGAAGAGCGAGAACGAACCGGTCTCCATGCTTCCGTCAGGAAGCAAAGGCGGTCTCGCCCTCGATTTCTATACCCGCGATGAGGACACCCTGCACACAGCCGGCTACCATTTTAATTGCGAGGCTGGAGATAGCATCCTCCTCTCCGAAGGGGATGCCATTCTGCGCTTCACGCGCCAGCTCGACAGCGATCAGCGCATCAGCAAAACCTTCACCTTTAAAAATGGACGCTATGATTTTGATCTCGAGGTTGTCCTCGAGAATATGGGCAGCCTGGTCGCCGACAAGTCCTACCAGATCGTCATACCCAATGGACTGGAATCAACCGAGAAGCGCCTCGGAGAGGATATGTATTATGCCAAGGCGGCCATCGCGGCTGCTGGCCGCGTCAACAAAATCGGCAAAACCAGGGGCATCCTCGAGAAGGAGAGCGGCAGCATAGACTGGGTGGCTGTACGCACCAAGTACTTCGCCTACGCGGTGATGCCGCAGACCAACAAAGCCGAATACGCCACCATCATCGGACGCGAACTGCCCAAGAGCGGCTACACCAAGGAAAAATGGAAAAAATTCGCCGTCACGATCGGAATGCCCCTCACCCGCGAGAATCATCGAGATCGCTTCACCATCTTCATCGGTCCGATGAAGGACGAACTGCTCAAATCCTATAATCTCGGCCTCGAAAAACTCATGGACATGGGCGCGAAGATCATCCAGCCCTTCAGTGTTGCCATCCTCTGGACCTTCAAGAAGCTCCACTCCATCATTCCCAACTATGGGATCGTGCTGATCATCTTCGCCCTGCTCATCAAAATCATCACTGCGCCGCTTACCCAGAAGAGCACCAAGTCGATGAAGAGGATGCAGGCCCTGGCCCCGCGTATGAACGAACTCAAGGAAAAGTACGCCAAGGATCCCCAGCGCCTCAATGAGGAGACCATGAAGATCTACAAGGAGGAGGGCATCAATCCCATGGGCGGATGCCTTCCCATCCTCGTGCAGATGCCCCTGCTCTGGGCTCTTTACATCGTCTTCCGCAGCACCATCTCCCTGCGCCAGGAGGGTTTTTTCTGGTGGATCAAGGATCTCTCCGGTCCCGATACCATCTTCACCCTCCCCTTCACCATTCCGATGTACGGCAACACCGTCAACGTCCTCCCCATCCTGATGGGGCTGACGATGATCCTCCAGCAAAAGATGTCGATCACCGACCCGAAGCAGAAGGCCATGGTTTACATCATGCCCATCTTCATGACCCTGCTCTTCAACAGCTTCCCGAGCGGACTGAATCTTTACTATACCCTCTTCAATATCATCTCCATCGTCCACCAAAAGTATTTCATGGGCCTTGAAGAGCCCGCCCCGGTGGTCGTGAAGAGCAAGAAAAAATAGGCGGTTTTTCCCAATCATGCAAAGATGCCTCACTTTATCGGGTGGGGCATTGTTTTTTAGGGTGGCCCGATGAGCCCCTATTCTGAAAATGACACCATTGCTGCGCTGGCCACAGCCCACGGCCCCGCCGCCCTTGCGATCATCCGCGTGAGCGGTCCGGATGCCCTCCCGATCTGTGCTGCTCTTTTTGCGGGGCGCCGGCGGATCAACCTCAAGCGGGCGGATCGCTATCACGGGATGCTGGTGGAACCGGAGGTTGGCTGCAGTGAGGCGGGTGAGGTCTATGACGAGGTGATCCTTCACACCTATCCCGCTCCGCACTCCTTCACCGGCGAGGATATGGCGGAGATCAACTGCCACGGCGGGCTCCTGGTGGTCGAGCGACTGCTCGGGCTGCTGCTGCGGCGCGGGGCGAGACTGGCCGCCCCCGGAGAATTCAGCAAGCGCGCCTTTCTCAATGGCAAACTCGATCTTCTGCAGGCGGAGGCCGTCGCCGACATCATCGCAGCGCCGAGCCGGCGCGCTCTCGCCCTTTCCCTGGCCCAGCTACACGGCGATATATCATTGAAAATAAACAAATTAAGTGATTATTTGCGCACCAGCTGTGCCCTGCTGGAGCTGGAACTTGACTTCAGCGAAGGCGAGGTGCTGGCCGATCGCGCACAGTTGGAGGAGAAGCTGAATGAGGCGACCGGGGAGCTGCGCACCATTCTCGCCGGCTATCACTACGGGCAGCTGCTGCGCGAGGGGGTCGGGGTGGTCCTCGCCGGCAAGGTGAATGTCGGCAAATCGACCCTGATGAACCGCCTGCTCCGGCGCGACCGCGCCATCGTCTCACACCTCCCCGGCACCACCCGGGATACCCTGGAAGAGGGCTTGAGGCTGGGAGGGTACCTCTTTCACCTCACTGATACCGCCGGCATCCGGGCGGCCGCCGACGAAATCGAGCGGGAAGGAGTGGCCCGAACATTGGCCGCGATCTCCTCGGCCGACCTCCTTCTCCTGATCTTCGATGCCAGTACTCCCCTGGACGATGAGGACCGGGAGATCATCGAGCTCGGCCGCGGGCGCCCCGCGGGCTCCACCCTCTATCTCTTCAACAAGTGCGATTTGCTCCCCGGACCGGAGAAATTTACCCCGCCTCCTATCGCATCAGTCGAATGCCTTCTTGTTCTCTCCGTCCGCACCGGGACGGGGGTTGAGGAACTGGAGCGGCGCATGATCGCCCGCGTCGAAAGGGAGAGGCCAGAGGGAGAAGGCGTGACCATCACGCGGCTGCGCCATCACGATGCCCTGCGCCGTGCGGAGTATCATCTTGAGCAGGCACGGCAGAGTCTGTCTGAAGAGCGCTCCGGGGAATTCATCGCCCTGGATCTGCGCATGGCCCTGGCGGCCGCGGGCGAGCTCACCGGAGAGGTGCGCAGCGCCGACATCCTCGAGGATATCTTTTCCACCTTTTGCATAGGCAAGTAGAATGTTTCACGTGGAACATCAGGAGAGCGAAGGCAGCGGCAGGGGTGCGCGGTGAAAGGCTCCGGCGATGGCTATGACATTCTGGTAGTGGGCGGGGGCCATGCCGGTTGCGAGGCCGCGCTGGCGGCCGCCCGGATGGGGGCCTCCACCCTGCTCATCACCCAGAACATCTTCACCCTGGCGCAAATGTCCTGCAATCCCGCCATCGGCGGGTTGGCCAAGGGCCACCTCGTCAAGGAGATCGACGCCCTCGGCGGCGCCATGGGCGTGGTGGCGGACGAGACCGCCCTGCAATTCCGCATGCTCAACCGCTCCAAGGGTCCCGCCGTCTGGTCCCCGCGCACCCAGAATGACCGCAATCACTACCCCCTGCGCATGCGCAGGCTGCTCGAGGAGCAGGAGAACCTCTCCCTGCGCCAGCAGAGCGTGACCGCCCTGATTATCGAAAAGGACGAGATCCGTGGGGTGATGACCGAAGCGGGCCATTCTGTACGGGCCGGGGCGGTGATCCTCTGTGCCGGCACTTTTCTCAACGGCCTCATCCATATCGGCCTCAACCACTTTCCGGGAGGGCGCAGCGGAGAACCGGCCGCCGGCGGCATCGCCGAACAGCTCGCCCACCACGGCCTCCACAGCGGCCGGCTCAAGACCGGCACCCCCCCGCGCCTCGACGGCCGCTCCGTCGATCTGCAGCGCATGGAGGAGCAGCCCGGGGACGCCGAGATCATCCCTTTCAGCTTCCGCCATCAACACCTCAAAATGGACCAGCTTTCCTGCTACCTCACCCGCACCAGCGCAAGCACCCACGACATCCTCCGCTCCGGGCTTGACCGCTCCCCCCTCTATCAGGGGGTGATCAAGGGCATCGGACCCCGCTACTGCCCCTCGATCGAGGACAAGATCCACCGCTTCGCCGACAAGGAGAGCCATCAGCTCTTCCTTGAACCCGAGGGGCGCGAGAGCCATGAGTACTACCTCAACGGCTTCGCCACCAGTCTGCCTGAGGATATCCAGATCGCCGCCGTCCGCTCCGTGCCCGGACTGGAGCGCGCCCATCTCACCCGGCTGGGCTATGCCATCGAATACGACTATTTCCACCCCACCCAACTCAAGGCCAATCTCGAGACCAAGTCAGTGAAGGGCCTCTTCTTCGCCGGGCAGATCAACGGCACCTCCGGCTACGAGGAAGCCGCAGCCCAGGGGCTGATGGCCGGCATCAATGCCGTCCTCGACCTGCGCGGGCAGGAGCCCTTCATCCTCCCGCGCCAGGAGTCCTATATCGGCGTCCTCATCGATGATCTCACCACCAAGGAGCTGAGCGAGCCTTACCGTATGTTCACCTCCCTGGCGGAGAACCGCCTCCACCTCCGGCAGGACAACGCCGATCTGCGCCTCATGGAATACGGCCGCCGCCTCGGTCTGATCGATGACGCTGCCTTCACCGCGCTCGAAAGGCTGCGCGAGGCCGTCCAGGCGGCCAGGGTGCGGCTCGAGAAGGTGAATCCTGATCCGGAGCGGATCAATCCCCTGCTCATCCGCGCGGGCAAAGCCCCCCTCCTGCACCGCGAAAGTGCGGCGCGGCTGCTCAAACGGCCGGAGCTGCGTCTGGCCGACCTGGCCGGGAGCGGCGAAGATCCCCTTTTTATTGAGGAGTTGGACCCCTTCTGGCGTCGGGTGGGCGAGCAGGTGGAGATTGAGATCAAGTATGCCGGCTTTCTCCAGCGTCAGCAGGAACACATTCGCCGCATGGCCGGCCTCGAGGAAACCCTCATTCCGGAGGAGATTGACTATGAGGCGATCCCCTCGCTCTCGCGGGAGAGCCGCGAGAAACTGGCGCGCATCCGTCCGCGCACCCTCGGACAGGCCTCGCGCATCCTCGGGGTCGGGCCTGAGGACGTGGCGGTGATTATGATCCATCTGGCGCGCTTGCGCCGCAGCCGCTCTGTTCCACGTGGAACGCATCTCCGGCAGGAGGAAAATGGACCCGGCGAATAAAAAGGCTTTGTTGGCGCTCGCAAATGATGTACATTTGCGGGAGCAGCAGTGGGAGGAGATCGCCCGCTACGTCGAGCTGGTCGAGAGCTGGAACCAGCGCACCAACCTGGTCTCCCGCCAGGATATCGGCCGCATCGTCTCCCGTCATGTGCGCGAATCCCTCTGGTTTATACGGCCGGAGGTGCTCGGGGAGGCCCGCCCGGTCCTCGATCTGGGCAGTGGAGCGGGTTTTCCGGGGGTAGTGATGAAGATCGCCGAACCGGGCCTGCTCCTCACCCTGCTCGATTCGCGCCAGATCAAGGCCCGCTTCCTCGCCGAGGTCATTAACCACCTCGGCTGGGACGATGTTCAGGCCCTTTGCGAGCGCGCCGAGAATCTGCCGGGCCGCTTTCCCGGTCTGACCTTCGATCTGGTCGTCTGCCGGGCGGTCGCCAAACTGAGCGACCTCTGGCGCTGGGCCGCTCCCCTGCTCGGCCCGGGCGCTCGCCTGGCCGCCCTCAAGGGGGGGAATCTGACTGAAGAGCTGCACCAGTTTGGCAAACGCCATCCGGCCGTGCGCTGGCAGCTGATCCCGATGCCGGAACTGCCGGATGATCCCGCTGCGGGCCGGCAAATGGTCATCGTCCACACGCGAATATAACTGAAACGGGAGGAACCCGTGTCCAAAACGGTTTTTGACGAGATCAAGAATCTAACCACAGAAGCGCGCAATCCCGCTACCCGGCACATTGACCAGCAGTCGATCTCTGAGGTCCTCCATCTCATCAATGATGAGGATCTCAAGATCGCGGCAGTGGTACGCAGCGAAATCAGATACATTGAAAAGGCGGTCCGTATTGTCGTCCAGGCCTTCAAGGAGGGCGGCCGTCTAATCTATGTCGGTGCCGGCACGAGCGGCCGCCTCGGCGTCCTCGATGCCTCCGAATGCCCCCCCACCTTCGGGGTGAGCCCCGAACTGGTCCAGGGGATCATCGCCGGCGGCTACAAGGCCCTGATCAGCGCCCAGGAGGGGGCCGAGGACCGCTATGAGATAGGGGCGCAGGATATCCTCGCCCGCAACATCACCCCCAGGGATGTGGTCTGCGGCATCGCCGCCAGCCGCCGCACCCCCTACGTGATCGGCGCGATCGACAAGGCGCGAGAGGTCGGCTGCAAAACCCTCTACGTCACCTGTAATCCCCGCAAGGAGATGAATATCAAGGTCGATGTCGCCATCTGCGCCGTCGTCGGCCCCGAGGTGGTCATGGGCTCCACCCGCATGAAGGCGGGCACGGCGACCAAGCTGATCCTGAACATGATCACCACCACCGCGATGATCCAGCTCGGCAAGGTGTGGGAGAACATGATGGTGGACCTGCAGATGACCTCGAAAAAACTCGAAGAGCGCTCCAAAAAGATCGTCATGCAGGCGACCGGGGTGGACTATGAGAGCGCTGAGAAGGTGCTCAAAAAGGCGGACGGACACGTCAAGACCGCCCTGGTGATGATCAGCGCCGGGGTGACGGCCGAGGAAGCGCACGCCCTGCTCAAGAAAGGGGAGGGTTTTGTCCACCGCGCCATCGCCCTGCATCGTTGAGGCGGCGACCACCGCCGTGCCGTCTGCTCAGCCCCCGTTCCGGTGGGGGGATCTCTCCATTCTGCTGAAGCCTTGATTATGTCTGTTATCGACACCATCGCCGACATCTTCGCCCGCAGCGAGGCCGTGGCCCGCCTTGAGAAGGCCATCTCCATCGGGCAGAGCATCGTCCTGCGCGGCTGCCAGGGTGCGGCGCGCCCCTTTCTGGCGCAGCATCTCCGCCAGCACGCGCACGCCTCCTTCCTCTGTCTCTTTCCCGGAGCGGATGAGGCCAAGCACTTTTACGACGACCTGGTCGAGCTGCTCCCGCCCGAGCTGCTCGCCCTCTTCACTCCACATGGCAAACAGATGTGGAATGAGGTCGGTCCCCTGAGTACGGTTGTGGGCCAGCGCCTCAATACGCTGAATATACTCCTGCGCCGCGAGCCCGCCCTCATTGTCACCTCCGCCCCCGCCCTGCTCGAGAAGGTGGCCGATCCTGTCCGCGTCGCCGGGGCCGCGATCAGGCTGGAGCGCGGCATGAACTATGCCTTCCCACGCCTGATCGAAGAACTGGTCCACATCGGTTATACCCGCGAAATGAGGGTGGAGAGGCCGGGGGAGATGGCTGTTCGCGGCGGGCTTATCGATCTTTTCCTCTTCGAAGAGACCCACCCCATGCGCATTGAATTCTGGGGAGACCAGATTGAGTCGATGCGCTACTTCGACATCGAAAGCCAACGCTCGCTCACCCCCCTGGAGTCAATCGTCCTGCTTCCCCTCAGTGCGGGCGGCTTGTACGGGCCCGCCCTGGATCCACCCTTCGATCAGCTGCCGCTCACGTCGCTGCTCACCGACTATCTGCCCCAGGACGTCAAACTGCTTCTCTTTGATAATATATTAATTAGTAACGAGTTAGAAAACTTTGAAAAAGAGTATTCGGTTCGCTTTGATACCTTTCTCCAGGATCACCCGTCCGAGGGCGGCCACTTTTCCGCTTTCTACAGCGACAGGAAGAGCATTCTGGAAATTATCAACACAATACAAACAATTGAATTAAATACATTTAGCACACAATCCTCCCTGCCTGAAATCGAGTTGTCCACATTGCGCAACCACCATTTCGCCGGCAATCTCAAGCCCTTTTTCCAGGAGGTGGAGGCGCATCATGAGGAGGCCCGGCAACAGGGCATCACTCCGCTGGTTGCGGTCCTGTGTGATTCGCAAGCCCAGACCGGCCGTCTGCGGGATCTCCTCGCCCGTGAGGAGATGGGGGATATCGCCGTCGAAACCCTCAATCTCTCCGAGGGTTTTCAGTGGCCCGAAGAGCATCTCTTTCTCTACACGGACCGCGAACTTTACGGCCGCATCCGTCTGCGCAAACAGGACAAGGCCTCGCGGCGCATGGTCTCCTTTGCTGATCTGCTCAAGCTCCAGGAGGGCGACTATGTCGTCCATATCGAGTACGGGGTCGGCATCTTTCAGGGCCTCAAACAGATCGAGGCCTACGGCCGCACCCGCGAATGTATTCAGATCGAATACGCCAACGGCGACAAGCTCTACGTTCCCCTCGAAAAAATGGATCAGGTCCAGAAGTATTCCTCCAGGGACGGCTATGTGCCCGTGCTCAACAAGCTGGGCGGCAAGGAATGGGACAAGCTCAAGTCCAGGACCAAAGCCAGGGTCAAGCAGGTCGCCGAGCAGTTGATCAAGCTCTATGCCGTCCGCAAGCTCAGGGCCGGCCACCCCTTCTCCCCGGATTCCATCTGGCAGAAAGAACTCGAGGCCTCCTTTGTCTATGATGAAACCCTCGATCAGCTCAATGCCGTCAACGAGATCAAGGTGGACATGGAAAAACCCGTGCCGATGGACCGGCTGGTGTGCGGAGATGTCGGTTTCGGCAAGACCGAGGTGGCTGTGCGCGCGGCCTTCAAGGCCCTGACCGACGGCAAGCAGGTGGCGGTCCTCGTGCCCACGACCGTGTTGGCCCAGCAGCACTTTGCCACCTTCAGTGAACGGCTGGCCAAGTTTCCGGTGCGCATCGGCGTCCTCTCCCGCTTCAAAAACCCGCGTCAGCTCGCTGAACTAATCCAGCAGGTGGGACGCGGGGAGATCGATCTCATCATCGGCACCCATCGCCTGCTTTCCCAGGATATCCGCTTCAAGGACCTCGGGCTGCTGATCATCGATGAGGAGCAGAAATTCGGCGTCCTTCACAAAGAGCGCCTTAAGATGCTCAAGGCCAACGTTGATACCCTCACCCTCTCGGCGACGCCGATCCCGCGCACCCTGCATATGGCCCTGATGGGGGCGCGTGACATGTCCCTGATCAATACCCCACCGGGCAACCGCCTGCCGATTGTCACTGAAGTGTGCCGGTTCGAGCGCGATCACGTGCGCGAGGTGATCCTGCGCGAAGTCGAGCGCAAGGGGCAGATCTTTTTCATCCACAACCGGGTCGCCACCATCTCGGGCATTTATCAGCTGCTCAGCGAGCTCGTACCGGAGGTCACCTTTGCGGTGGCGCACGGCCAGATGGAGGGGCCGGAGCTGGAGAAGGTCATGACCTCGTTTGCCGAGGGTCGCATCCAGTGCCTGGTCTGCACCATGATCATTGAATCCGGCATCGATGTGCCCAATGCCAATACCCTCATTGTCAACCGCGCCGACCGTTTCGGTCTGGCCCAGCTTTATCAGTTGCGCGGCCGCGTCGGCCGTTCAGACCATCAGGCCTACGCCTACTTTCTTATACCGCCCCTGCGCAAACTGACCCGCACGGCGATCAAACGCCTGCAGACCATCCAGGAGTGCTCCCATCTCGGCTCCGGTTACAAGATCGCCATGCGGGATCTGGAGATACGCGGCGCCGGCAATATTTTCGGTGCGGAACAGAGCGGTTTTGTCGACGCTCTTGGCTACGAGCTCTATGCCAAGATCATCGAGGAAGCCATCAAGGAGCTGCGTGAGGAGCTGAATCTTGCGCCGCAGCCCAAGGTGGAAGATGATGTGCAAGTAGCGATAGAATCAAGGGTTGAAATGACGGGCGAAGCCTTTCTGCCCCCCGATTACGTCGAAGCCGCCTCTGATCGCGTCGATATTTACAAGCGCCTGATCGAGGCCAAAGCCATGCCCGCCATCGACGATCTGGAGCGCGAAGTCCTCGACCGTTTCGGCCCCCTGCCCGAGGCGGCCCGCAACCTGCTCGATTATGTCCGCATCAAGATGCTCGCCCATCTTTCCAAAGTGGAGGAGATCGGCTGCAAGGATGGCAAAATCAACGGCAAATTCTTCGCCGCGGCTGTGCCCAAGGGGGAACAATTCCGGCCGTGGATAGGTAAAATTGTGCAAAAAGCCTGTTATCCTTTTGAACTTCGCCAGATCCAGAACAGCCTTCACTTCGAGTTCAAGACGGAGGCGGGCCTGGCGCCCCTGGCCCAGATTAAAAAGTTCTTGGAAAGTATTATATAATTACTATATTTATCTAAATTTAGCCTTTACAAATCGGCGGAAGCCAGTCCTATGAGAACAGGGAGTGCCCTGGCGGCGAGCCTTCTTATTTTTTCCCTCACCTGCCTGATGTGTACAAAGGGAGAAGAGGCGGGCATCGTCGCTCGCGTCGGTCAGTCGGTATTGACCCTGCAGGAGGTGCGTGAGCGCAACCCCGGCGCCGGGACCGGGGCCGCCAGAAGCCAGGCCGAACGCTATATCCAGCACTGGATCGAATCGGAACTGCTCTACCAGGAGGCTCTGCTGCAGGGCGTGGACAAGCAACCGGAAGTCCAGCGCGCCCTCAAGGAGTTGAGCCGCGATTATATCATCTCCGCTTTCTCCGAGCAGGCGGCGAACGCTGCAGTCTCGGTCAGCGATGAGGAGATTCAGCGCTACTATCAGGAGCAGAAGGAGGAGTTCCAGGCTGAGGCCGACCTCTACCACCTTCTGCTCATTCTGGTACAAAACCAGAATGAGGCCCTGCAGCTGCGCCGTGAATTGATCGGGGGTACGCCCTTCAGCGAGATCGCCAGCCGTAATTCGCTCGACGGCAGCCGCTTGCACGGGGGCGATCTGGGCTATGTCCCCCTCAGCGCCCTCTCGCCCATGCTCGCCCGTGCGGTTAGTGCGATGCAGCCGGGGAGCCTTTCGGCGCCCGTGAAATCGGAGTTGGGTTACAACCTCCTCCGGCTCGTCGATGTGCAGCGCAAAGGCGCCACCCGCGCACTCGAGGAGGTGCAGCCGGTCATCAAGCAGCGCATCACCGCGCGCAAGAAGGACGAGGCGCTGCAGAACCTGATTTCGCGCCTGAGCAGCGAGGCCGCCCTCTACACCGACATGACCAAACTTGAAAGCCTTGAAGGAAAACAATGACGATGAATTTTACCAAAAGGGTGTCACGCATCGCGCGTGGTGCCGCGGCGGGCGTGCTGTTCCTGCTCGCACTGCTTTTGAACCCCCTGCAGGCCCAGCAGGTTCTCGACCGGATTCTCGCAGTTGTCGATGATGATGTGATTCTGGAATCCGAAGTGGCGCAGGGCGCCTACCTTACGGCCATGCAGTACCGGATCGATCCGGTCAAATCCCCCCGTGAATTCGCCCGACTCAAGCAGGAGACTTTGACCAATCTGATCAACCAGAAGATCCTGCTCGTGCAGGCGGACAAGGACACCGTCAAAGCCGATGAGCAGCAGGTCGAGCACTATCTTCAGCAGCAGATGCAGAGCGTGATCCAGCAGCTGGGGGGCGAACAGCAGGTGGAAGAGTATTTCGGCGCCTCGCTTGCCAAGGTGCGGCGTAACTACCGGGAGGAGATCGAGCGCAACCTGCGCATCCGTGCAGTTCAGTCCGCCAAGATGCAGGGGATCAAGATCAGCCGCCGGGAGGTGGAGGAGTTCTTCAAGGTGTACAAGGACTCCATTGGTCCGGTCAAGGAGTCTTTCGATCTGAGCCACATCCTCATCAAGGCGTTGCCCGGCGAAGCGGCGCGCCAGGCGGCCAGGGACAAAGCGGAGGCTCTGCGTCAGCGCCTTCTGGCGGGCGAGGATTTTGCCACGCTTGCGCGGGAGAATTCCGAGGATCCGGGCTCGGCCGCCCGGGGCGGGGATCTCGGCTTTATGTCGCGTGGTGAATTTGTCCGCGATTTTGAGGAGGCGGCCTTCAAGCTGGAAGCAGGCGCCATCAGCGAGGTGGTCGGATCACAGTTCGGTTTTCACATCATCCAGATGGTCGAGCGGCGGGGTGAAAAAATAAACACCCGTCACATTCTCATCACCCCCAAGCCTTCCCGGGAGGATGAGATCGCTGCCGCCGACACCATCAAGGCGATCGCGGCCCAGCTGAAGCAGGGGGCCGATTTTGAGCAGCTGGTTGCTCGTTATTCGCAGGATGAGAATTCCAAAGAGGACAAGGGCCATCTCGGCTTTTTCGAGATCGAACAGCTGCGCGAGCGCGCCAAGGAACTGGTCTACGCCACGACGGGGCTGAAAGCGGGTGAATACTCCGATCCGGTGCGGACCCAGTACGGTTTTCACATCCTCCGCGTCAACCGCCGCGAGGAGGCACGCGAGCTGGATTTTAAAAAGGATTATGACCGGATCCAGCGCCTCGCCCTCGACTACAAGACGGGGCTGGCCTTCAACGCCTGGATCGAGGAGCTCAAGAAGGATGTGCACGTCGAGATCAAGGACGATCTCTCGAACTGATTTGTGATCAGGCGGATATCTCTTTTCACCAATCGGCTCGCTTTGGGCCGATTTTTTTTCCCGTCACAGGGAGGGGATGCGGATGACTAAACGCGGCCGATGGTGGCTGCTTCTCCTGGGCGCAGCCCTGATTCTGCCAATCGAGCGGCTCTCTGCGGACGCTTCGGAATTCACCATCGCCCGCCTCAAGTATGGCGGGGGCGGGGACTGGTATAACGATCCCTCCAGCGTACCCAATCTGCTTGCCTTCCTTCGCACCCACTCCTCTCTGGCCACGGCGAAGGAGGAGGTCCATGTCTCCTTGATGGATGACAAATTATTCGCCTCTCCATTCCTCTTTATGACCGGCCACGGCAGGATCGCCTTCACCCCGCAGGAGGCGGCACGGCTGCGGATCTATCTAACCAGCGGCGGCTTTCTCTTCGCCGATGACGATTATGGCATGGATGAGCACTTTCGTCGCGAAATCGCCAAGGTCCTGCCGGATCATGAGCTGCTCGAGGTGCCCTTTTCACACCCCATCTTCCGATCGCCCTTTTCCTTTCCCGAGGGATTACCCAAGACCCATGAACATGACGGCGGTGTGCCCCAGGGCTTCGCCATCTTTCATGAGGGCAGGATGGTTGTTTTTTACGCCTATAACTGCAACATCTCCGACGGCTGGGCGGACCCGGAGGTCCACCATGATCCCCCTGAGGTGCGCGAACAGGCCCTGCAGATGGGGATGAACATCGTCGTCTATGCTCTGACGCATTGAAAGGCAGGTTGCTGAGAGGCATGCAGCAGGAGGGATTGAAAAGGCTTTCGGCTTTCAGGGAGGCGGAGAAGAGGCTGCGGGTCGGCGCCGCTTTGTCGCGATGGGCTACACATGCGCTTCTTTTACTGCTGGTTCTGGTATTACTGCAGTCCCTGCTCTCCCTGCCGCCAGCGGGTCGTTATCTTCTCCTGGCCTTCGCTCTGCTGCTCCTGCTCGCCTCCTGGCTCAAACATGTGCTGCGGCCGCTGACCGACCTCCTCTTCCGCCCGGAGCACCCTTCCCTCAACAGCATCGCCCTGCGCATCGGCCGGGAGTATCCGCAGCTGCAGGACCGGCTCGCGAATGCCTTGCAGATTTCTGCCAGGCCTGAAGCGAACGATGTCAAGGTCTCCCCCGAGTTGATCGAGGCCGTGCGCGCAGGCATCCCCGCTTTTTTCGCTGGCATCGATCTCTCGCGTCATCTCGACCGCGCTCCAGCCCGCCGCTGGCTGCGCAGGCTGGCCGCTGCGGCCGCCCTCTTTCTATTCGCCTGGCTGCTCTTTCCCAAAACCCTCCTGATCGGTCTGGAACGCACCATCCATCCCCGCCGGGGGCTCTCCGGCCAGCTCGCCCCTGTTATCCGCGTGGAACCGGGCGACCGCATGGTTGTCCGCGGCGCACCGGTCACTATCCGGGCGTGGACGGAGACCCTAATGGTTGGGGATCTGCAAATCGCCATCGAACGGTTCGGACGACGAGAACTCCTCTCCATGACCCGCGGCATGAGTGATACCTTTCACTACGCCATTCCCGCACTGAGAGACTCTCTGCTCTACCAGATCCTCTATCAAAAGTCGGCCACCAGAAAGTATCATCTGCGGGTCGTGGATCTGCCGATGATCCGCTCCTTGCAGCTGAGTCTGCAGCCGCCGCCCTACAGCGGCGCCGAGCCTTTCCTGCTGGAGGAGAATATCGGGGATGTCAGTGCCCTGAAAGGGACGCGCATCGAGTGGCGGGCCGAGGCCAACAAGCCGGTCACAGAAGCCAGTCTTCGCTTCAGCTCCGGTCGGATCGTGCCCCTGGAGGTCAAGGGCCGTCAGCTCGCTACTACCTTTGCCCTGCAGGGCGAGGAGAGTTATTACGCCGAATTGAAGGACAACTCCGGACTGGCGAGCGAGAATCCGATCGTCTACCATCTCCGCCTGCTGGCTGACCAGTATCCCTTCGTCCGCCTCCTGGCCCCCTCGGGCGATGTCGATTTGCACGAGGATATGCGCCTCTCCCTGCTGATCCAGGCTCAGGACGATTACGGCCTCTCGGGGCTAGCCATCGGCTACCAGGTGGTCGAGGAGAACCAGGCAAAAATCGATTCGAGCAGATTCAGACGTCTCGAGCTGCCTCTCCATCGTTCCGGGCAGGCCATCATCAACCTGGCCTACGACTGGGATCTCTCGTCCTCGCCTCTCTTGCCGACCGAAGCCCTGCTCTACTACATCGAGGTTCGCGACAACGATACGGTCAGCGGCCCCAAGTCGGCGCGGACGGGCCTCTACCGGGCGCGCTTTCCCTCGCTCTATGAGCTTTACAAGGAGGTCAACAGTGAGCAGGATGATGCGATCGCCGGTCTGGAGGAGAACTATGAGAAGGGGCTGGAGCTGAAGAAAAAGCTCGATGAGATGGCCCAGCAGCTCAAACGCGCCGACGAACTCTCCTGGCAGAAGAAGCAGGAGGTCGGCGATCTTCTCAAGCAGAAAGAGGAGCTCAAACAGGAGCTGGAAAAGATAGCTGGCAATCTGGACGAGATGATCGAGAAGATGGAGGAAAACCAGCTGCTTTCACCGGAGACCCTTGATAAGTACCAGGAACTCCAGGAGCTTTACCGTGAGATCATGACCCCCGAACTGCAGAAGAACCTGGAGAAGGTTGCTGAAGCGATGCAGAAGGTCGATCCCGCCCAGCTGCAAAAGGCTCTGGAGGAGTTCAAGCTCACCGAGGAGGCGCTCAACAAGAGCCTGGACCGCACCCTGTCGCTGCTGAAGCGGCTGAGAATGGAGCAGCAGCTCGATCAGGCCATCCATATGAATGAGGATCTGCAGAAGCGCCAGCGCGAGCTGACCGAAAAGACGATGCAGAGCCAGGGTGAAGAGCGCGAAAAACTAGCCAAAGAGCAGGAGGGACTGCGGGAGGATCTGCACAGGATGGAAGAGGCCATGGCTGACCTTCAGCAGGAGATGGGCCGCGAGCCGGGCATGCCCGAGGAGAGTGTGGCTGCGGCCAGGGAGGAGCTGGCCAAAGCCGGCCTGCAAGGGCAGATGGAAGCCATGCAGGGGGCGATCGCACAGGGGAACAGCGACCGCATGCAGAGCGGTTCGCAGCAGGTTCAGGCGGGTCTGGAGAAGAGCCGCGAGCAGCTGCAGCAGGCCAAGGACGCGATGACCGGAGCCATGATGGAGAGGGCCATGCGTGCTCTTCAGCGCGGAACCCGGAGCCTGCTTAGTCTATCCCAGATGCAGGAGGAGCTGCTGCGCAGTTCCGCCGGGATGCCCCAGGGCAGCGCCCGCGTGCCGGAGACAGCCGAGCGTCAGCAGCAGCTCTCCTCCAGCCTCGAGAGGGTCATCAACGATCTTTATGCCGCTTCAAAAGAGAGTTTTGGTATTACGCCGCGCATCGGCAAGGCCCTCGGCCAGGCTCAGCAGGCCATGCAGCAGGCGCTGCAGGGGCTGGAGAACCGCGATCTCGGGCAGGCGGGCCAGCGGCAGGGTCAAGCCATGGCCGGACTCAATGAGGCCGTGCTGCAGATGGACGCGGCCATGCAATCGATGGCCCAGGGCCAGGGCGGGGGTATGAGCATGGGCCAGTTCATGCAGCAGATGCAGCAGCTGGCCGATGGCCAGCAGGGGATCAATGCCCAAACCCTCAGCCTGAGCGGAGGAGGAGAATCCCTCTCTCTCGCCCAGCAGGCGGCGATGTCCCGGCTTGCCCAGCAGCAAGGAGGTATACGCAAGTCCATGCAGCAGCTCGCCTCCGAGGCGGCGGGTCTCTCGGACCTGCTTGGCGATCTGGAGCACATCGGCAGCGATATGGAGAAGGTAGAGAAGGATCTGGCCGGGCAGCGGGTCGATCGCAGTACCATTGAACGCCAGAACCGCATTCTCTCGCGCATGCTCGATTACCAGCGCTCGATGCGTGAACGCGAACGCAGCCAGGAGCGCAAGGCGGAGACCGGCAAGGAGTATCATCCCTCCAGCCCGGGGGAGCTGCCCGGGGATCTCGGCCAGCGGCGGGACCGGCTGCAGCAGGATTTGCTCCGTGCCAAGGAGGAGGGCTATTCCCGCGATTATCTCGAACTGATTAGAAAATATTTTGAATCCCTCGGAGAACGTGAAGAGAAGCGTTAGATATCTGTTGATCATCGCCGTGCTCCTGGCCGCCCTCTCCCGGACGGCTGCACAGGAGAAGCGGCCGGGAGATCAGGAGCTGCGCATCCTGCAACAGCGGGCGCAGCAGCTGGAGGCTGCAGGCCGTCTCGACCAGGCGGGCGAACTCTACAGCCGGGTGGCGAGAATCCTGCCGCCGCCGCAAAATCTCAACGCCTATGCCGGCGCGCGCCGCTGTTTCGAGCGCAGCAAGGATCTGGCGGGCTGGGAGGCGCTCATCCATGATCTGCAGACCAGACAGCGCGCCCTGCCCTTCCAGGTTGATCTCGCCGAGATCGCCTATCTGCGCGGCGACCGCGCGGAGGCCCTGCGGACGTGGAGAGCAGTCATCGACGACAATCCCCAGGAGGAGCAGGCCTACAAACTAACCGGTGCGGTTCTGCTCAAGTACTACCTGTATGACGAGGCCGAGAGCCTCTATCTGCGCGGACGCAAGGCTTTCAAGGATCCGCAGCGCTTTTTTTTCGAGCTGGTGCATCTCTATCAAGATCAGGGTGCCTTCGCGCGCATGACCGAGGAGTACCTTAACTATCTGCAAAAAAATGCGGGCCAGCTTGGCTATGTACAGGCCCAACTGCTCTCCGCCGGGGATGAACCCGAGGCTGTCCGCCAGATCGCCGGCAGCATCGAACGCGAGATGAAATCCTCCGCGGATTTTCGTCTTCCGGGCTGCCAGCTGCTGGGTTCGCTCTACACCCAGTCCCGCGATTATCGCCTGGCGCTGCAGTGTTATGAGGAGCTCGAGGAGGCCGCACGCCGCAAGAATCCGGCCGAGGTCGGGCAGTATTACTACACCTTCGCCATGGCTGCAATGAGCGATGGCGCACTGTCCGAGGCGAGAAGGGCCCTGGAGGCCCTGGTGCAGCAGGCGGGACCCAGGAGCCCACACCGTGTTCACGCCGCCTTCGCGCTTGCCCGGCTGCTGGAAAAGGAGGGGGACTATACCCGGGCTCTGGCGGCCTACGGGGAGTTCATCCGCAGCTATCCCGACTGGCCGGAAACCCCCGACCTCTATCTGCGCGCTGGCGACCTCTACCTCGACCGCTTTTTCAATCTGGCGGCGGCCGACTCGGTTTATCAGCGGCTGCTGCAGCGCCCGAACCTGCCGGTCTCCTACCACCTGCTCGCCCTGCAGAAACGGGCCCAATGCGCGATCGCGGGCGGGGATCTGCGCTGCGCTGAGAAATTTATCTCCACACTGCACAGGGAGACCCCAACGGGCTACGGCCGGCAGCGCCAGGCCGATCTCATGCTCGTCCAGATCGACCTGTTTGAGGGGAGACCCGGCCGCGCCCTGAACAAGCTGGAGAAGTTGATTGGAGGGGCCGGAGGTGCGGGCGAAGCCAAGGCCGACACCGTGCAGAATGATCTGTTGGAGCTTTATCTCCTTCTGCGCAGCAGCCGGCAGGATTCTCTTGAACTGGTGCGCTATGGCAAGGCCCTCTGGCTGCAGCGCCAGCGCAGCCATGCTGCTGCTTTCGACACCCTGGCGGCTCTGCTGGCCGGCTCCAGGCCGGGTGCGCTGGCGGAGCGGGCGCGCTTCCTCCAGGTCGATCTGCTGCGCACGATGGGGCGTTTTCCCGAGGCCCTGGTGATCAGCGCCGCGCTGGCGGCGGACAGCTCCGGACTGGCCCCGGATTTTGCCCTGATGACCATGGCCGGGCTTCACGAGGAGTTGAAAGAGCCGGAAAAGGCCCGGCAACTTTATGAAAGTTTTCTGGAAAAATATCCAGAAAGTATCTATATTGAACAGGTGAGGGGTCACATCCGCCGTCTTGAAACGCGGAGCCGATGATGCCTTCCGGGAACGGGGCAGTAATGCGCAGACTGGTATTTTTCATCGTGTGGCTTTTTTCGGCCACGGCCTTCGGGCAGCAGCTTCTCGTCTACATGGACCACCGGCAGGAGAACCATCTCAAGGCCTACGGCCTCGCCTACTGGGTGCTGGATCACGGCGTTGAGGTGGAATGGCTGCTCAACTACCGCGGCGGCTCCTTTCTGACCGCCTATTCAGCGGCGACTGAAAGGGAGCTGCGGGTGCGCGGGGTCTCCTTTTCCACGCTCTCCGGCGCAGAGGTGAGCTCCATCTATGCCGAGATCGAGCGCGAAAATATGGAGGTTGTCAAGCTCGAAAAGGCCCCGGCGGTGGCGATCTATGCCCCGCCCAACAAGCAGGCCTGGGACGATGCTGTGCTCATGGCGCTCGATTACGCCGAGATCCCCTATACCGTGCTCTGGGATGAAGAGGTCGTCCGCGGCGAGCTGCAGAAATACGACTGGCTGCATCTTCATCACGAGGATTTCACCGGTCAGTATGGCAAGTTTTATGCGAGCTACCGCAACGCCGACTGGTACAAGGATGAGGTGCGCAAGAATGAGGCTGTGGCGCGTAAATTGGGCTTTGCCAAGGTCTCGGAGTTGAAGCGGGCGGTGGCCCATGGCATCCGCGACTTTGTCGCGGCCGGGGGTTTTCTTTTCGCCATGTGTTCGGCCACCGATTCGTTCGAAATCGCTTTGGCCGCCAGCCGTGTCGATATCGTCGATGCCCTCTTCGATGGTGATCCCATCGAACCGGGGGCGCAGGGCAAACTCGATTATACACAGACTTTCGCCTTTGAAAATTTCAAGATCGAGACCAACCCCATGGTCTACGAGTACTCCGACATCGATGTGCCTCCCTCCTACGCTCCGGTCTCCCGTGGTGCTGAAGGGGACTATTTCACACTCTTCGAGTTTTCCGCCAAGTATGATCCCGTGCCGACGATGCTCAGCCAGAATCATGTCGCAGCTATCAAGGGCTTCATGGGGCAGACGACGGGCTTCCAGAAAAAGTTGATCAAAAAGAGCGTCACGATCATGGGCGAAGCCGAAGGAACTGACCAGGTCAAGTATCTGCGCGGCAATTTCGGACGCGGTACCTTTTGTTATCTCGCCGGCCACGATCCGGAGGATTTCCAGCATTTTGTCAACGATCCCCCCACGCAGCTGGCGCTCCATAAAAACTCGCCCGGATACCGGCTGATCCTGAACAACATTCTCTTTCCGGCCGCGCGCAAGAAGGAGCTCAAGACCTGACCTCCTCCATGCTGGTTGAGGAGCCCTCTCGGGCCGCACGGAATAGCAATTCAGATGAGGGGTGATGTTCAAACACAGACATATTCCGCCGGAACAGGTCATTGCAGCGGAACCCTATACGGCGCTGGCCCAGATCTACGATCAGGTGATGAATCATGTGGATTATGACCATTGGGCCAGGCATCTGATCCGGCTCGCTCGGCTGCACGGGGTGGAGCCGCGGACGGTGCTCGATGTCTCGTGTGGAACCGGCACCCTCTGCCGCGAGTTTCAGTCCCGCGGATTCAGGGTTCTGGGCTGCGATGCCTCGCTCCCGATGGTCAAGATCGCGGCTGCCTTTCGGAGCAGCCGGGCGGCCATTCCCTATTGGTGCACCGCGATGGACCGAGTGGCGATACGAACGCCGGTCGAGCTCGTCCTTTCCTCCTACGACAGCATGAACTATCTCCTTGAGCCGCAGCAGTGGCAGTCTGCTTTCCAGAGGCTTCACGAGCTGCTCGTGCCGGGGGGGCTCTTCATTTTTGATATCAGCACCCTGCGCAATTCGACGGAGACCTTTGCCGATTATGTCCATCAGGAGGAGTTTGCAGAGGGATCCTACCGGAGGACCAGCCTGTTCGACGCCGAAAGGAATATTCAGTATAATTATTTCGAGATAGAATTATCCAGTGCACCCGGCTGTTTATATAAAGAGGTTCATTCTCAATCCATTCGCGCCCTTGCGCAAGTCGAAGACTTTATCGCCCTGAGCCCTTTCACCTTGTTGGGCCAGTATGCCAATTTTACCTTGCGGCCCGGCAGTGAGCGGGCTGAGCGGGTCCATTTTGTCCTCAAAAAGGGGCGCGAAACATGCATGTAGCGGGAGCAGCGAGCATGGTTGAACTGCAAAGTGTGCGCGTCACCTATGCCAACGGGGAGGGCATCGATCAGATCACCTTTTCAGTGGCGCCGGGGGAGATGGTCTTTCTGGTGGGTCCGAGCGGCGCCGGCAAGTCCACGGTTTTGAAGACTATATATATGGACAAACAGCCGGCGGAGGGGCACGTCGTTGTCGGCGATTACAACTCTCTTTTTATCCGCAAGAGCGAGGTTCCCTTTCTGCGGCGCAAGCTGGGCATTGTTTTTCAGGATTTCCGTCTTTTCGCTGACCGGGATGTTTTCGACAATGTCGCCTTCACTCTTGAGGTCATCGGCGCGCGGCAGAAAGAGATCAAGCGGCGCGTGCTGCGTGCCCTTGCCGATGTCGGATTGAGCCACAAGGCGCGCAAGATGCCCGACGAGCTCTCAGGGGGGGAACAGCAGCGGGTCGCGATCGCACGGGCCATCGTCAACGAACCCCTCCTTCTGCTCGCCGATGAGCCGACCGGCAATCTCGACCCCGAAACGGCCGCGGGGATCATGGATGTGCTGTTGCGCATCAACACCCGTGGTACCTCGATTTTGATGGCCACACACAACTATGATATGGTGCAGCGCTATCGCGGCCGCATCATCAAGATCAACAACGGCCGCCTGGTGGCCTGAGCCAGTAACAAGCGGAGTCGAATGAATCTACGTCATGTTCTGAAAGAGACCGCGGATGGTTTCAGGCGTGCATGGGGCTCCTGCCTCCTCTCCATCCTGACGATTGCGTTTTTCCTGTCGCTGTTGGGTTTTATCGCCCTGGTCTCCGCCAACATCGATCATTTCAAGCAGACCCTCAACGACCGTTTGCAGCTGCAGGTATTCATCTCCGGGACCCTGGATGATCAGCAGATCGCGGCCCTTTCACAGCGCATCAGCCGGATTTCAGGGGTGGCCAAAGTGAGCTTCGTCTCCCGGGAGATGGCTGCTGAGGAGTTTCAGAAGGAGTTCGGACGCGAGCTGTTCGCCGCCCTGGAGGAGAATCCCCTGCCCTCCTCCTTCGTCGTCCGTCTCGGCATTACGGGAGAGGATGAAGGGCGCATCAAGCAGATCGCCGCCCGCATCGAAGAGGAGGCGGGGGTGGATGAGGTGGTCTATCATTTTCAGACCCTTTTCACCCTGCAGCGCTACGCCCGGCTTGCCGCGACCACGAGCTGGATCCTGCTGCTCTTTGTGACGCTGGGTTCGCTTTTTGTCGTCTCCAATAACATCCGCCTGGTCATCAGCGCGCGCAAGCAGATCATATCGACAATGCGGCTGGTCGGGGCCACGCCGGGATTCATCCGCTCGCCCCTGATCCTGGAAGGGGCGCTGCAGGGGGCGGCCGGGGCCCTTCTGGCCGGGCTGGCCCTCTATTTCGTCGACCGCCTGCTGGCCCAACTGCTGCCGGGACTGCTGCACTTGCCGCCTGAGAGCCTGATCGTCCTGCTCCTGCTCGGCTGTTTTCTCGGTTTTCTTGGCAGCCTGCTGGCGATCAAGCGCTACCTGTGAAAAGGAGCCGGCAGGTGAGATTGGATGCACCTGTAAATTTTGCTTGATTGAACAGTTATTAATTGTTAATTTAGAGACCGTTATAAAATGGTCTGATTTTTGCGTGATTGCCTATGACTCTGGATGACTTGACAGAACGCGAGCGGCAGGTTTTCCTCTCGATCGTGCAGAGCTTCATCGATACGGCTGAACCGGTCGGTTCGCGCTATTTGTCCAAGTTCGCCGAATTGAACCTGAGTCCGGCGACCATCCGCAATGTCATGGCCGATCTGGAAGAGAAGGGGCTGATCCGTCAGCCGCACGCCTCCGCCGGACGTGTGCCGACAGACGGCGGCTATCGCGCCTATGTCGATGGCATGATCGGCGGGGTCAAGCTAAGTCCCTCGGAACGGCGATCCATCGTCGAGCAGCTCAACCGCTTCGCCGAGGATGTAGATCTTATCATCGATCAGGCCTCGCATGTGCTCAGCAACATTTCCAGCCAGCTGGGGGTGGTGCTGGCCCCGCGCTTCAACCAGGGCCGTCTCGAGAAGATCGAGCTGGTTTCGGTTTCAGAAGAAAAGATTCTCGTCATTCTTACCATCGCCTCGGGCCTGGTCAAGACCATTATCGTCGAGATGGATGAAAAGGTGCCCGGCCATCTCCTCGAGGCGGCCAGGCAGATCCTCAACGAGCGGCTGCATGGCTTGACCATTCAGGAGTTCCAGTCCACTTTCGAGGAACGTTTCTCGGATCTGGATGAGAACAGCAAGCGCGTGCTCGGCAAGATCAGGAGCAGGGCTGAAAAGCTGGTCGGGTATGACCCGGTGGCCTCCTTTCATGTGGCCGGGGCGGGCAAGATCATCCTGCAGCCCGAATTCGCCTCCCAGGAGAAGGTGGGCGTCATCCTGAACCTGATCGACCGCCGCGACCTCCTGCTGCGCGTGCTCGAGGAGTCGGACTGCAGCGGAGTCTCCATCGTCATCGGCGATGAGAACAAGCAGGAGGTGATGAAGCACTGCAGCATTATCACCACCACCTATTCCATCGGCGGGGCCACCGGCACCATCGGTGTGATCGGGCCGACGCGGATGCAGTATGCCAAGATCATCGGACTGGTTCAGTTTATGGCGGAAACGCTCGGATATGTTTTAAACAAGCAGAATTAGAAAGGCAGCAGGTTCGGAGTTGATGAAGGAAGAACAGAAAAACAGCGACAGGGAACAGACGGTAGCGGATCTGGAGGAGTCTCTCCAGGAGGAGCCGAGAGAGCAGTCCGGCCCGGAAGAGCCTTCTGCAGATGGGGCAGGGGCCGAAACCGAAAAGGCGGTGGACGCTGACGCCGCGGCCATCGCCGCCCTGACGGCTGAAAACCTGAAGTTGAAAGACCAGCTGCTGCGGTTGGCAGCAGAGTTCGATAACTACCGCAAGCGCAGCGACCGCGATATGCAGAGCTATATCAGTAATGCCAATTACGACTTGATGGCGAGGCTGCTGCCCGCTCTCGATGATCTGGATCGCATTGTCGCCGCCGCCGGCGGCGGCGCTGAACTGGCCGCCCTGGTTGATGGCATCAATCTGCTCCACAAAAACATCCTCAAGGTTTTTCAGGAGGGGGGATTGGAACCAATGCAGACCATCGGCGAGGAGTTCGATCCCCTCCTGCACGACGCCCTCCTCCATATTGAGGTCTCCGGCAGCGAGCCGAACCGGGTGGTCGAAGAACACAAGAAGGGTTATTTCTTCAAGGGCAGGGTCCTGCGCCATGCCCAGGTGGTAGTGAGCAAGTAATTTGATTTTTGGGACGGAAGCAATATAGCATATGGCAAGCAAGGACTATTACTCAGTACTGGGTGTGAGCCGGGACGCTGATGCGGACACCATTAAAAAGGCCTACCGCAAACTGGCCATGGAGTATCATCCCGACAAGAACCCCGGCGACAAGGCGGCCGAAGAAAAATTCAAGGAGATCGCTGAAGCCTACTCCATCCTCTCGGATCCGCAAAAACGAAGGCAGTACGACCAGTTCGGCAGTGAGGGGATGCGCGGAGGCGGCGCCGGGGGATTTGATCCCCGCGGGTTCGGCGATCCCTTTGATATATTTCGTGAGGTGTTCGGCGGCGGATTCGGCGACATTTTCGGCATGGGCGGAGGCGGCGGCCGCCGCGCGGCGGCCCAGCGCGGCAGCGATCTGCAGGTTCGTCTCAAACTGGATCTGGAAGAGATTGGCCGCGGCGTATCTAAAAAAATCAAGATCAAAAAACAGGTTCGCTGCGAAAAATGCGGCGGCACCGGGGCCAAGAGCGGCACCTCGACGACGACCTGCCCGCAGTGCCAGGGACGGGGTGAAGTGGCTTATCGTCAGGGTTTCTTCTCCATCAGCCGGACCTGCGGGCGCTGCCTGGGCGAAGGCAAGGTCATCGAGCACCCCTGTTCCAGCTGTGATGGCGAGGGCCGGGTGCGCGGCGAGAGCACACTGGACGTTGAGATCCCCGCCGGTGTCGCCGAAGGCCAGTATCTGACCATCCGCAGCGCGGGCAACATCGGCCTGCGCGGCGGACCCAGCGGGGACGTACTGGTGATCATCGAAGAAAAGCCGCATCCCCATTTCCAGCGCCACGGCAATGATATTCTCTATGATCTCAACATCAGTTTTCCCCAGTTGATCCTGGGCGATGAGGTCGAGGTGCCCACCCTGGGCGGCAAGGCGCGCATCACCATCGCGGCCGGCACCCAGAGCGGCAAGATCCTCAGGATGCGCGGCAAGGGCATTCCCAATCTCAACGGGGGCGGCGCCGGCGACCAGCTCATCCGCATCACGGCCTACACCCCGACCAAATTGGGCGAGGCTGAAAAGAAAATGATCCGCCAGCTGGCAGAATTCGAATCCCTCTATCCTGAAAAGGCGGACAAGGGGCTGTTCGAAAAAATGCGCGAGGCTATCCGTTAGCGTATGCTGGAATTTTCACTCCAGGAAAAGCGGTTCATCCTCTTTCTGTTGACCACTTTTCTCATCGGCTGCGCAGTGACCTATTATCGCCAGATCCATGGAGATGCGGAGCTGGCGATGTGGCGGGAGAGGCAGCTTGCTCTCTCCAGGGAAATCTCTCCCCTGACCGCGATCCCGGGCGGCGCAGCTGCCGCTCCTGCAGCGGTGGCGGCACCGCAGAGCCTGCTCAGCCGCAAGCTACGTCTGGTCTCCCGGCTGAATCTCAATACCGCCACAGCCGAGGAGTTGGCCGCCCTGGACAGGATAGGTCCGGCCCTGGCCGGAAGGATTATCCGCTACCGTGAGGAGCATGGGCCTTTCAGGACGATCGATCAGCTGCAAGAGGTCAAGGGGATCGGACCCAAGACATTTGCCAGAATCAGGGAGAGAATAGAGGTTGACTAGCTTACACACCAGGCTTCATGAGCAAAATGGCCGTATTAATCTATAGCGAGAGCAGATCTGGAGGGGCAAAACAACATGGATAATACAACTACTCAGCTCGGTCTCATGATGGCCAAAAACCGCTTCTATTTCCTCGAAGCCGGGACAAGCCGTCCGCTGAGACTGCTGTCAGCGGGTGCTCTGGACCTGGATGTACCGTTTGATTTTCAATCCCTCGCCGACCGGGAACTTCTCTCCCATTTTTCCGGCGCCATCTCCGAAATGATCGACCGCTTCGCCATCTCCGCCTCTGCGGTCTCCTTTTGCCTCGACCGCCGCATGGTCCAGCTCAAACGGCTCAAGATCGATCGCGAATTCAGTGAAGCCGAGGTTCGCCAGCAGGTGGAGTGGGAGCTGGAGCAGATGCTGGTCTCCCCGCGCAGCGAGTATCACGCCAATTACGAGCGGGTGCGCAGCGAGCGGGACCATTATGATCATGTCATCATCGCCGTGGTCCGCAAGGCCATCATCACCTATCTCAACGATATTTTTAAGAACACGCGGGTCCGGCTGGATCTGGTCGATGTCGATCTTCTCGCCGCCATTCGTGGCCTGCTGCTCTTAAAGCCGCAATCCCGAGGCTTGGCCGCCCTCATCGATGTCCAGGAAGAGCTGCTCGGCATCACCCTGATCAAGGATCAGGGCTACCTCACCTATGGCGAGCTGAAATACCAGAGCAGTGAGCTCGGCGAGGAGAACAGCGAGGAGCTGGCCACCCGCATCAATGACGAAATCCTCAGACTGATGGAAAGCCTGGGGGATGAACTCTTGCTCAAGAGCATCGAGGAGATCCATATCTCTGCCGCAAGCCTGCCGACGGCCGTTGTGCACGCCCTCCAGCGCTTGCAGCGCGCCGCCCAGATTCAGATTTTGGAACCCCTGAGCCAGATCGACCATTCGCTCAGTATGGAAGCGGAACAGATGATTCGTGAGAACGCACGCTACATATTGCCGCTGCTGGGCCTGCTCAGAGCGTAGTGCCTCTGGACGCGGCAGTGATGACCAGTTCTACCTAGTAAAGGGGTCGATATGAATCTATTGATAGACCAGCGTGAAGAAGCCCATATGCAGGAGCCGGAGTGGACGCCGGAAACGGCGGAACAGCCTGCCTCCCCGTTGATGGAGGATCCAGCTTTGCCGAGAAACGCCGAAACACCTCTCGACTATTACAATTTTGATGAACCGGAGGGCCAGAAACGCAGTATTCTCGGACCTGTTCTGATCATCCTCCTGCTGCTCGCCGCCATCGGTGCAGCGGCCTATTACGGCTTTTTCTACAAGCCGGAGGAGCTGGGCGAGTTCCAAAAATCCGCGCAGCAGGCTGCTCCGCAGGCGTCCGAGCCGGCGCCGGTCCTGACTGAACCGGCTGCGGAATCCACTGCCCCCGGCGGATCGGTTGCGGAGGAGATCTCCTCCGCCGAGGCGCCGGCCACAGAGTCCCCTGCGCCTGTCCAGCCCGAATCTGTCCAGCCTGCGCCGGCCCGGACCCTGCCGGCCGAAACCGGCGGCGGCTCGCCCCTGGCCAGGGCGGCAGGACTGCTGGGAGGCATCCTGGCCGCGCGCCCGGCAGACCTGCACGTCAGCACCCTGATTCTGGACCAGAACTCCTTTTCCGCAGAGGTCTCGGCGCAGGGACGCGCCGTCATCGAGAATTACGCCAACGCCCTCAAAAGCAGCGTTCCCGGGGGGCTGAGCTCCTCGCCGGCGAGCGGATACTATTCCGGCAGCCGCGCCCTGGTCACCGGGACCTTTCCCTCAATCTCTTCTGCTGCGCCCCCGGTTGTGGAGGCCGCGGAGCTGACGCGCATCAAGGATGATCTGCAGGCCGCCGCCCGGGAAGCCGGATTGAAGGTTATCGAGGTCTCCCAGGCCAAGCCCATACTGCGCAGCGGGGAATCCTGGACGACGGTTTTTTCCAAGGTCTCGGGCAGCGAGAGCCAGTTCCAGGCCTACTGTCTGAACCTGGCCGGCCGGCTGCCGCAGATGCGGCTGGACAAGATTATCCTGCAGACCGACAAGGCGCAGAAGACGGTCGGCGTCCTCCGCCTCGAAGCCCGCACGCGTTAACAGATGCGCGTCATCGCCGGGCGCTTCAGGAGCCGCACCATCCACTCCGTCAAGGGAGAGTGGCTGAGGCCGACGGCTGATCGGACCCGGGAGTTCGTCTTTTCATGGCTGGGCAATCTGGTGGAGGGGGCCCGGGTTCTCGACCTTTTCGCCGGCACCGGCAGTCTCGGTATCGAGGCCATCAGCCGCGGCGCCCGGGCAGCGACCTTTGTCGACAGCTCCCCGGCCGCCTATAACCTGCTCAGGCGCAACCTGGAGTCCCTCGGCATCGAAGCAGCGCTCCATCGCCAGGAGGCCCTGACTTTTTTAAAGATGGCGGCCAGGCTGCAGCAGCGATACGACCTCATCTTTTGCGACCCGCCCTACCGGTACCAGGATATCGGCCTGATCCTCTCCCAGGTGCAATCCGGACAGCTCCTGGAGTCAAAGGGGCTCTTTGTCTACGAAGCGAGTTCGCGCGATATATTCAGCTGCCCGGAACCCTGGCGTGCGCTGAAGGTAAAAATATTGGGCGATACCCAGATCATCTTCTGCGGGTTGAGTGATGACCAAGAAAATAGCGATCTATCCGGGCTCCTTTGACCCGATCACCTACGGCCATATCGACATCATCAAACGGGCCAGCCTCCTTTTCGATGAGGTGATCGTCGCTGTGGCGCGCAATCTCGGCAAGACGCCTCTCTTCAGCGAGGAGGAAAGGGTCTGCATGATCGAAGAGGCTATTCGTGAATTGCCCTCCGTCAGGGTCGACAGCTTCAATGGACTGCTGGTCGACTATGCCCGCAGCATCGGCGCGCAGGCGGTCATCCGCGGACTGCGCGCCGTCTCCGATTTTGAATATGAGTTTCAGATGGCCCTGGTCAACCGCAAGCTCGACGAGCACATGATCACGGTCTTTTTGATGCCGCATGAAAAGTATTCCTATTTGAACTCAAGCATTGTCAAAGAACTAGCCCGTTTTAACGGGGAGGTGAGCTGTTTTGTGCCGCCCCATGTGGAAAAACAACTGCTGGAAAAGATGAGGAAAAAATGACGATTCTTGAACAGATCCAGGCCAAGGCAAAGGAAAAGCCCCAGGCGATCGTTTTTCCGGAGGGTGAGGACGACCGTACCATCCAGGCGGCAGCCATCTGCCTCGCCAACAAGCTGGTCTCCCCGGTGCTCCTCGGCGACAAGGAAAAAATTTCGTCTCAGGCCGCTGCGCTTGGGGTCAATATCTCCGGCGCGGAGATCATAACACCGGAGAAGGATGCCCGTTTTGAGGCCTACGCCAATACCTTTTATGAGATGCGCAAGCACAAGGGGCTCGATCCGGAGACCGCCCGCAAGAACATGGCCCAGCCCCTCTACTTCGGGGCGATGATGGTGCGCGAGAAACGGGTGGCCGCCAGTGTGGCGGGTGCCGCCCATACCACCGGCGACGTGCTCCGGGCCGCCATCCAGGTCATCGGGGTCGCCCCCGGTTTTTCCGTGGTCTCGAGCTGCTTTCTCATGGTCCTTCCCGACGGCCGCAACCTCACCTTCGGCGACTGCGCCGTGATTCCGGATCCCACCGCCGATCAGCTGGCGGACATCGCGCTCGCCTCTGCGGAGACGCATCGCAGCCTGACCGGCGAAGAGCCCCTGGTGGCCATGCTCTCCTTTTCGACCAAGGGCAGCGCCTCACACCCCTTTGTCGACAAGGTTCAGCAGGCGGTGGCCATTGCCCGGCAGAAAAAGCCGGAGATCAGGATCGATGGCGAGATGCAGGCCGATGCCGCCCTGGTCTCTTCAGTCGGTCAGCGCAAGGCCCCGGGCAGCCCCGTCGCCGGACAGGCCAACGTCCTGATCTTTCCGGATCTGCAGGCCGGCAATATCGGCTACAAGCTGGTCGAACGGCTGGCCGGCGCCCAGGCCATCGGGCCGATTATCCAGGGATTGGCACAGCCGGCGAACGACCTGTCGCGCGGCTGCAAGGCTGAGGATATCGTCAATGTCGCCTGCATCTGCAGCCTCAAAGCCAGAAACTAGCCGGAGAGAGAGGAGATTATGATCCTGGCCAAACGCATGGTCCGGATGCAGGAATCGCAGACCGTCGCCCTGAACAGCACCCTGGCCAGATTGAAGCGGGAAGGAAAGGATGTCGTCGCCCTCGGCGCCGGGGAGCCCGATTTCGACACGCCCGGTTTTATCAAGGAGGCGGCGATCGAGGCCATCCGCCAGGGTTATACCAAGTACACCCCGGCTGAGGGAAGTATGGAGCTGCGCGAAGCGATCGCGGCATGGCTGCAGGCGGCCTACGGCGCCCGCTATACTGCAAAAGAGATCGTAGTCACCTCCGGGGCGAAATTCGCCGTTTTTCAGGCTGTGCTTGCCGTTTGCGATCCCGGCAGTGAGGTGGTCCTGCCGCGGCCCTACTGGGTGAGCTATCCGGAGATGGTCCAGCTCGCCGATGCCACCTGCCGCTTCATCGATCCTGCGGACCGGGAGCATCTCAAGATTTCGGCGGCGGAATTGAAGGCGGCCATCAACCAAAAGACCCGGCTGGTCATCCTCAACAGCCCGAGCAACCCCTCTGGCGCAGTCTACAGCCGCGAAGAGCTGGCGGAACTGGTTCAGGTCATCCGCGACACCGGGGTCTACCTGCTCTCGGATGAGATCTATGATCAAATCGTCTTCGATGAAGGGGGTTATACCAGCCTGAGCCAATTCCCGGAAATCCGCAGCCAGCTTCTGCTGGTCAACGGCGTCTCCAAAAGCTGCGCCATGACCGGGTGGCGGATCGGTTTTCTCGCCGCGCCGGAGGAGATTGCCAAAGCGGTGATCAAATACCAGGGGCACACTACCTCCAATCCCGCCTCCATCTCCCAAAAGGCGGCGCTGGCGGGCTATCTGGGTTCAAAGGACTTCATCGGGGAGATGCGAGCGGCCTTTCTCGAGCGCCGGGATTATGTGTACAAGCGGCTGATGGCGATGCCCCGGATCTCCTGCTTGCTGCCGCAGGGGGCCTTTTACGCTTTTCCGGATGTCTCCGCCTGGTTTGGCCGGGAAAAGAATGGTTTCAAAATTACCGATTCGGTGAGTTTCTGCCAGTACCTTCTTCAGGAATTCGGGGTTGCGATAGTGCCGGGAGTGGCCTTTGGCATGGACACCCATGTCCGGCTCTCCTATGCGACTTCCATGGCAGTTCTGGAAAAGGCCCTCGATCGGATTGAAAGTGGAATAAAGTCGCTTGAACAAGCAGGGATGTCTTGATGCCAACCTATGATTACCAGTGCAGGAACTGCGGATATATTTTTGAAGCCTTTCAGAGCATAGCAGCCGAACCCCTTACCGTCTGTCCGAACTGTGAGCAGCCCGATGTCCATCGCATACTCAGCGGTGGGGCCGGAGTGATTTTCAAGGGTTCCGGTTTTTATCAGACCGATTACAAGCACAGCCATTCGACGACCAACTCTTCCACCGAGACCAAGCCGGAGAAGAAAACCAATGAGCCGTGAACTGGCGTTCGACAGCTCGCTGCGGGCGGGCAAACGCAGGCTTTCGATTAGCACCCGTTTCGAGCCGGAGTCGCGCAAGGCGGTGACTTCCGTCCTGGACGGCGAGGAGCTTGTGGATCACCGTGAAAACCTGATCGATGAGAGCGTCGCCCCTGAGCAGCTCGAGGCCGAGGTCCGTCAATTACATGACCTGACTGTGTCGGATCTGGATCTGCTCTTTTGCGTGAACGACAAGGTCCTGGCCGGAGAAAATGCCGGATCGCTGACCAAGCTGGGCACCCTTTTCCTCGAAAAGGGTTTTTACGACGAAGCCATCGACACCTTTTCCACCGTGCTGCAGCGGGATGAGAATTTCGAGAACATCCATTACAGCCTGGGACGGGCGTGGTACCGGAAGGGTGATCTGGACCAGGCCCTGGAAAACCTGCGCAGGGCGGCCGAGAAGCGGCCCGGATATCCCGATGTCCATTATCTCCTGGCCGAGGTGCTGCGCAAGGGCGGCGATCATCGCGCGGCCGCCGAGAGCTGTCAGAAGGCCCTCTCGCTCAATGCCGATTATGTCAGCGCCCATCTCCTGCTCGGCCTGATCTGGGCGGAATCGACCCTGCTGCAGCCGACCCATCCCGAGATGGCCCCCCCGATCGAGCGTATGAAGGAGAGCAAACAGCATCTGCTTTATGCAATGGATCTGGTCAGCCCTGAACAACGTGCACATCTGGAAAAGGGACTGGAATGCCTGGAAATCCGGGAGCGTCTCGAAGAGGGATTGGCCGAGATCGAAAAGGCGATCGAGCCAGGTGTGCAAAGCCACCGCAGCGTCATTGCCGACAGCGAGTTCTATCTGAAATTTATGTTCGCCGATCTGGAGCGGGATAACCGCACTCTCGACAGCTATATCAAGACCCTGGAAAAGGCCCTCGGGCAGCATCCGGAGTACGCAGATCTGCACCAGAGCCTGGGCACTGCCTGCCTTTTGCGCGGTTGGCACAGCTTTACCCGGGCGGTCGAGGCCTATCGCGAGGCCGTCCGCATCAATCCGGGCTACGAGAAAGCGCAAAAGAACCTCAAACTGCTGGAAAACGACGGGCGCGGGTTTTTGATTCTCCTGCGCGCCATTCTCAAATGACTTACGGCCATCCGCACACTTCTTCAGACTGCGTCAACACCGGTGTATCCATACGACCAGGCATCGATCAAGGTTCTTCCGTGATAGGAAAGGCATCAACACGGGTGAAGGCGGAGTTCCAGCCTGATACCCTGCCCATTGTTACGACGATCTAACCCTTTTGCTGGTATAATGTTTGCAACTGTCTACAGGCACATTAAAAGCGGCCGCAAAGTGCCCGGTTTTCGCCCTTTATTGTTTCGAAGCAGGACAGGGGAAACCAGGTGAGACACCCGGCCGTGCAGCGTGCGCCCTGGTAGCATCTCAAACGGAAATGTCATGATTGCTCAAATGAAAAAGAGTCTGTTCATGGTTCTCCTGACCGGCGTCCTCTCCCTGCAGGCCCAGTCCCTCCATCGGGTGGTCGCCTCTCCCTTCGAACCCGCTTCTCCGTCTGTGCTCCGGTTCGAATGGGATAATGGTGGACCCATCACACCCCTGTGGAGATTGGGGGTTGTGCTGCCTCCCGAATTCGACCGCACCCAGCTTCTGCTCGCGGCCTCGCGGAGCATTAACGGCGGATTTACAGTGGCCAACAGCGGCGACACCCTGTGGGCCGTGCGCAGCGGCGCCGGGGACCGGATCAACGCCGCAGAACGGATGGATCTCTCCGTCGCCAGCATCGGCCTGCCCTCAGATCTGCAAGCGAGCTACCCCTTTATTTTCATCATTCAGGACAGCAGCCGTCGCGCCCTGTTTTCCGGCACCATGACCCTTTCCCGTGAAGAGTGAGATGCAGCAGACAATGTCAGGCAAATCCGTGGCCAAGCGATT